>ENA-UENU01000254-UENU01000254.1-marine-metagenome-genome-assembly--contig:-NODE-254-length-7225-cov-174.209956_pt1 | contig 7225 bp, 5 predicted proteins | sample MGYA00237877_ERZ529326 | MGnify/ENA primary metagenome ERZ529326 (study PRJEB26372, sample SAMN05368344) | marine metagenome | biome: cultured habitat; feature: ocean water; material: water; isolation... | reverse complement strand
AGCTCCAAAAAAACGGCGGCTCTCAGGATTTTTCCCTTTCATTTTCCCTCAAATTTTGATACTATATAAATATAAGGGTAATCTTGCCTTTGTGTATGATTATTTATTCAACGCAAAAAAATAACCCCCACTAATTTAGGAATTTGCCTAGGGGAGGCGATCGCCACTCGTTTCCATTCACAACTCCTTTCTGTAATCATTCTGTGAAGCTCCAAAAAATCAGCAACGCTCAGGATTTTCCCTGACCTTTTCCGTCAAATTCATATATCGTTAATTTATAAAGTTATCCTTGATTATATTTATGACTATTTATTCAACATAATAAAAGTATTTTTTATAATAAAACTGACTTTTGAGTTTAACTATAATTTCACATCCTCCCCGGCCTAAAGGCGCAGAGATTTCTGAGCCTTAACCTCTAGCCGGGTTTATGTTTTATAGGAGGCTGCTACTTTGGCAGTATCTTAGACTTACCTTCACCCCCGTTAAAAGTCTCGGAATACTTCACCGCGACTTAGAAAAAATTCTTATGAGTGTTTATTTGTGCCTTCAAGGTACAAAATACTCCGAAGCCTAAAAGCTTCTCAAGTTTTGCACTCAACTTTATGAGTTTCAACAAACCTCTTCTTTTCTAAAGTATTTATGAGACAAGGCGGATTTTTCAAGCAATCTCATTTAAACATAGAAAGTCCAAACATGGAAGTCCCCCGATGGGTGGGCAAGGCTTTAAAACCAACCAACAAGGAAGTCGTCCTACATCATCTTGTCGAGTCTATCAATACGCTTCAAAAGTCGTATAAAAGCAAACCCCATCACCACAACCAACAAAACTAAAACCAAAGCCAAGCCACCTTGATTATTAACATATAAAATAGTCGCCGACAAAGTAAAACCACTAATCAACAAAGCATAATTAGTACCCATTTGTACATTACTAACTCGGCGAACCAACCTATCCGTTTCTACCGCCCGAACCCGAACCTTAATATCCCCCTGCTCTAACTTATCAATTGCATCCTCAATACGACCAGGCAAACCCAAAGCAGTAGAGCTAACCTGAGCTGCTTGACGACCAAGTTCATTAAAAATAGTCTTTTGAGAATCTTCATCAGACATAAGCTGCATGGCAAAAGGCTGTGCCACCTCCATAAAACTAAAATCTGGGTCTAAACCCTTACCAACCCCCTCCAAAGTAGAGAAAGCCCGCATAACAAAAGTAAAAGTTGCCGGAAAACGGAAAGGTTGGTCATAAGCAACCTCATACAAATCATCACTAATAGCAGTAATTGACTGAGCTTCAAATGGCTTATCCATAAAATTATCCAACATATATTGGATAGAACGCCTTACTGGCCCCATATCTCCAGTAGGTTTCAATGCTCCTAGATCAGTTAGAGATATAATTACCCTTTCAGCATCTTTAGAAGCAATGCCATAAAGAGTTTCCATAAGTTTTTCACGGATATTAGACTTAATTTGTCCCATCATCCCAAAATCATAGAAAATTAATCCTCCTTCTGGACTAACAGCAATATTACCCGGATGAGGGTCAGCATGGAAAAAACCATCATTCAAAAGTTGCTGTAAGTAAGCTTCAGCACCCATCCTAGCCAAAGCCTTTCTATCTTGCCCTGATGCTTCGAGAGCTTCATAATTACTAATTTTAATGCCTGGGATATATTCTAATGTGAGTACCCGTGGCGCTGAATACCGCCAATAAACTCTAGGAACTCTTACCCAATTACAGCTACGAAAATTCCGACGAAAAGTATCAGCATTGCGACCTTCATTGAGATAATCTATTTCTAGCCAGAGAATTCGGCAACATTCTTCATAAATACCTAACCAGTCCCGACCCCTACCCCATTGGGGGTGACTTTGAAAATAACGAGCTATTCCTTTGAGAATAGCCAAATCAATTTGGAATAGTTTTTTCAGCCCTGGTCTTTGTACTTTGACGACTACATCTTCACCAGAGTGGAGTTGTGCCCTATGAACTTGACCCAAACTGGCCGCAGCTAAAGGAACTGGATCAAAACTTGAGTATAGTTCTTCTACCTTTTTGCCGAGATCTTCTTCAATAATTGTCTCAATTTGTTCATAATTAAAAGCAGGGACTTTATCTTGAAGTTTTGAAAGCTCTTCTACATACTCTGAAGGAAATAAATCAGCACGGGTAGAGAATAGCTGTCCTAATTTGATAAAGGTAGGGCCTAACTCTAGCATAGTCTCTCGGACCCAAATAGCTTGTTTGCGTCGTCTGAGATTTTTCTTTTCTTCTGTTACTCCCCCCCGGTAACTCCAATCTTTTTTATCTACCCAAAGCCAAGTTAGCCAAAGGAGAACGAAACTCCAAATATCAATGTAACGGCGCTGGCGAGAATAACTTTCTCTATTCCAGCGATAAGCTTTCTGACTATAGGGTTTACTGGAGCCTTTAGTCATTGAGCCTCCAGTTGTATAGTTAGCTTGTTTATTATGGTTAATAATGTCATCCAGGAGAACAGACACAGTAGCAGTATGTTATAATCTATTATTCATTTATTAGTTATTAGTACCCCCAGCTTCAGCAAGAGGCAAGAAAATCAAAAATTTTCTTTTTTTATCCCCTCTTGAAAGGGGAAGCTTTTAGCCTTTTAACGATTACGATATTTTTTCAATTCCTCCCTAACTTGAGCAACTTCATACCTTAAATCATCAATTATGGCTTGTAGATCTTTGCTTTGAAAGTCAAAGTCGCTAGGATGACTATTGTTACTAGTGTTATTTCCTACCTGAGCTTCTCTATCTGCTTTTTCTGAAACTTGGTCAATAAAGTTGCGCAAGTTTTCTCTTTGCTCTGCATCAAATTTACCTAACCCACTTAGGGTATTTGTGATACCATTTTCTAGTTGCTCATAGATTCCCTCTGCAATGGCTCTCCCCAAAAAGAAAGCATGAATTGGTGGCTTACTCATAATAAAATAGTTTGTTTTGATAATTTACAAATCAATTTAGATGTTTTTTTAGTGATTTGAAGTTATTTTTTTATCTGCTTCATAAACTGTCTATTGAACTTTAAGTTTGGTCAATTAGTCAGCCATTTCTTAAATTTCAACAGAGTCATATTGTAAAGTATTGTATCACATTATTTAATAAGTGTCTTACCTATTTTATTAAAAGATGTTTATCTTTCACTGCAGCGGTTTTTCTCCCAGTAAGGTATGCCCATAACTGACAAGATGTCTTTACTACAATGTTTTCACAATTTATTCTGTACATCATTTGCTCCCTCATCTGATGTAATTTTTTTAGATATGGACTTTGAGAAAAATTATTGATTTAATTTTCATACATATAGATTCCGAGTATTTTGTTTTACAAATGTTTACAATCAGGCTTTTGTAGCGCGGGTATCAAGCCTTATCAAGCTTGACCTGACCATTGATCAAATCCTGTTTGTGTGTATAGAAAGCATCTGGTATCTTTTTTAGTTAAAGATGCTAATTAATAGAGCTATTTCGGGTACTTGTAATAGCTGAGTAGTAACTATTTATGCCAATATAAACCAAGAAACTGTAAGGCTGATAGTTAGGCAAGCAAATATAAAATGGTTTCTATATACTATATTTAGGGCGAGGTAATAAAGATTAGTCATTTCACAATATGGGAGATTTTAACAAGTGTAAAACCCTCATTTGAATCTACACTGAAATGATTATATATTTCATTTAATCAATAAACTAAGTAGTTATATCTATATTATTCTAGGAGTATCGTTAGCACTCAATAGTCAAGATTCAAGTCAACTTATAACTTATGATTATTAGTATTTTAGTATAGCCGATCGGTTTAGTGCTAATAAGTTTTACTAAGTTATAGTATAAAGAATTGGTGAAAATATTTACTTAAAATATTAACTTATCTTAAAAATATTAACAGTGGCAAAATCTAGGAGAATGGAATAATTATAATATCCTTTACTTTAAATATTTTATGAATACTAAAAAATTAAATTAATAGTAGTCATTTAGGTTCTAATTTTGCTGTTAATATTTAAATTTATAATCAGAAGGAATATATGATTTGTCTACTAAATTAACTTCTTCATCATAAAAATTATTTTCCGGAGAAAATTTAGTTTTCATATCAGCAGAATAATCTGCTTTTTCTGACCAATATTCATCATCATTAGAGACAGAAAAATCATTTTGTAGCAAATCATCCTGTTGAAAAGATTGCTTCGGCAATTTATTCAATTTTGGTGGAGTGAGAGAATAATTTTTGACTGAAGGAGAATCAAAAAGAGAAGTAGAAGGGTCGTGATTTCGGAAAGTGTAATTTTGATATTGCTTGAGATTCTCTAATAAATTATCCTTTGTCAAAGATGCAATGTTGTTGTTATTTGCTTTTCTATAACTATAACGCAGAGTAATATCAAAACCTATCCATCCAAAAGTTCCAGCAGTAAATAAAAATAACCAAAAAATTATCAGTTGCAAATATAATTGATTAATCCCACTCAATTTATAGTCTCTATCACTAGGGCTAAAAAAATCAAACTTATTTGATCCTAGACTTTTTATCTTAACCGTTTTACTTTTGACTTCATTGGAACAATAATTACCTCTTTTTAGATCAACACTTGATTCTGATTTCATCATAATTAATTGATCATTATTGTTAAATCTAGATACTTTTTCTGTTAAACAACTATTTGGTTTTTTGACCTCTAAAATATTTGATTTATTTAAAAGAAGTACCAACCAACCTTCTACAGTTTGAGGTCGCTTTTGAGGGTCTATTGCTAATCCTCTAACAATAGTCTCTTCAATATTAGAAGAAAGATTAGGTAAAATATCTTTCAGTTCTTTTTCAGAAAATTTAAGTGTTTGAGGAACAGTTTGACTTAATCTTAAAGCAGCGGGAGTAGGAATATTACCAGTAAGTAGATAGTATAATGTAGCGGTTAAAGCATAAATGTCTGTTGAAGGACTTAACTTTTCTTGTGGATTATACTGTTCTGGTGGTGAATATCCCACGGAAAATAAATTAGCATGAGTTTGCTTAATTCCATCAGTTAAGTCACAGGTAATACCAAAATCAGTTAGTACAACTGTGTTACTTTTAGCTCGCTTAATGATATTTTTTGGTTGTATATCCCGATGTAAAAACCCATTTTTATGAACTACTGAAAGAGCTGAGGCAATTTGGTATATATAATTAACAGCTTGGCCGGGATGGAGATTATGGCCAGATTGTATTAAATCAGCCAAATTTTGACCTGGTATATAGTCCATGACCATAAAGAAAAGCTGTTCTTCTTCAAAAAAGTCCCGTACATTGACAATATTGGGGTGTCGAAGGTTAGCCAGGAGATGAGCCTCAGCCATAAATTGACGTTGAAATTTAGCAAAATCTTGATGCTGGTGTAGACTTTCATTCAGAGTTTTCAGTACAACAATTTTGTTCAATTGATCATAAATAGCTCGGTAAGTTGTACCAAATCCTCCTTGACCTAAAATACTATGAATAATATATTTTCCTTTTTGAAGGACCATTCCTGCTTTGAGGTTCATAAATACTAATTTTTAATTTTTATAAAAGCATTACTGGTCAGAATACAACAAGATTTTTGTAGTTAATTCTGCTCGATTGATTATAGATGAATTTCGTGAATACTCCCACGGTAACTTTACAATATGACGTGGGCTTTTTTGCCTCCTAGTCCCATTATTCTGTCCAACTCCACGAAGCTCTAAATAATACTAATTCTGCTTATCAATTCATTTCGTTTTTCAAATTCCTCTCTAGCCCTTCTTTCTTCTGCCTTACCTTCGTAAATATTGGTTCTGGCTCATCTGAATTTAGTATAATAAAATACTATACAGCTTGATTTTTTATATTTTTGCGAGAGTTTTATATGATATTATTATTAATTTTTGAACTTTTGACAAAAAAGAATATTTATAAGTAAATTGGGCATTAAACTCCATTATTAATTAATAACTATGATTTAACAGAAAGCCACAAAATTCAAATTTTCCTTTTTTATCCCCTATTTGAGAGGTATTGCTCACTCTGAAATGGTCAGAGAATATTTGTGAACCCATACTTTATGTTGAGTAACTTTGAACAAAACAGGATTGTTGTAATTAGTTACTATCAGATTTTACATAGAGTGAAAATAGACCCTACCTTTAAAGGGGAAGCTATTAACCTTATTTTTTGGTTAAAGAAAATGGTTAAGTACTAGCTGGAAATACCCGAATCAGTTAATGTAACTCAGTAAGTATTTTAAAGATTATCAATTGTCAAAAACAAAAATCCATAAATATAAAATAGAATATCTATGACCAAAAAAAATTTTGGGTCTGGACTTAGTCCACTTTCCCGCAATCTAGTGCTAGGTCTACCAGTACATTGTCTAGATGATTATTCTAGTTGCTTACTTTCTCGATATGAAGCAGGAGTAGGAACTCATGTCGTGACACTAAATGCAGAAATGGTCATGCAAAGTGAGAAAAATTATGTATTAGCTCAGATAATTCGTCAAGCTGATCTGGTCGTTCCTGATGGAGCTGGGGTAGTTTTATCTTTGAGACTTAAGGGTATATGTGTACAGCGTTGTCCTGGTATTGAATTAGCAGAAAGTATTTTGTGGCAAGCACCGAAACAAAATTTAGATAATTTAGTATTTTTCTATGGAGGAAAACCGGGGGTAGCCATGAAAGCTGCACATATTTGGCAAGAGAAACTCCCAGAGTTATCCATCGCTTGCCAGCATGGTTATCTATCTCCAGCAGAAGAGAGGGAACTTTTACAGACTTTAGCAGAACTACAACCAAGATTGATATTTGTGGGTTTAGGGGCGCCTCGTCAAGAGTTGTGGATAGCAGAAAATAAACATATTTGTCCCAAGGCAATTTGGATTGGTATTGGTGGTAGTTTGGATATATGGGCTGGTTTAAAGAAAAGGGCGCCTGCTTGGTTTTCGGACAATTCTTTGGAGTGGTTGTATCGACTGTACCAGGAACCTTGGCGTTGGCGACGAATGTTGGCTCTACCACAATTTGTTTGGAAAACTTTGATGGATGTTAATTTTTAAAGCAATAATATCTCCAACCTGTTTTTTTAAGGGGATGAAAAAATTTTCGGCATAAGTATTTTAAGGATATGACTTCAGCAGTTGTTGCTGATAACTGAAATTATCTATAGCAATCCTAAGTAGGTTGCGGCAAAATTT
>ENA-UENU01000250-UENU01000250.1-marine-metagenome-genome-assembly--contig:-NODE-250-length-7342-cov-191.605555_pt1 | contig 7342 bp, 6 predicted proteins | sample MGYA00237877_ERZ529326 | MGnify/ENA primary metagenome ERZ529326 (study PRJEB26372, sample SAMN05368344) | marine metagenome | biome: cultured habitat; feature: ocean water; material: water; isolation... | reverse complement strand
AAGAACAGAATGTCTATATTTTATTCAAAAGTGGAATATTAAAAAGCCACCATTTACTAATCATCAACTTATCAGCACAAATAAATTTTTTCAAATGCAAACAAGAATCTCAAATAATTTATTCATGGTGATATTTTTGTTTATTACAGCTATTATTGTTTGGGTTATTATTTTTTATTTTAGATAAATAAGTTTCCACAAATTCGGAGTTAGATAAGAACAGAATGTCTATATTTTATTCAAAAGTGGAATATTAAAAAGCCACCATTTACTAATCATCAACTTATCAGCACAAATAAATTTTTTCAAAATAGTATTATCTCTCAAATGTCTCAGCTTTATCGAATAATTCTGACTCAAATAACTACCTTACATATTCGAGGTGTAAGACGTATTTCTCAACATTATGGCAAAAATTATTATACAAGAGAAGCTAATGAACTATTGATAGGAACTGGTATATTCATATTTGTTATTGTGACTTGTATCTTTTCTCCTAATCTAAATTTTTCCATGACTTCTCGCCATAATTCAATAGATAAATAAATAAATTACACAGCTTTAAAAAACTTACTGTTATCTGATAAATTTAAATAAGCAGACGAATAAATACTAAGAATATTACTTTCATTAGTAGGGCGAGAAAAAAAGTACTGGTTTGATTTAGAAGATATCAAAAATATACCTTGTAGAGACTTAGATAAAATTAATTAATTTTGGATTAACTATAGTAATGGCAAATTTGGATTTAGCATTCAAAAACAGATCTGGATAAAATTAGTAGGTAAACCAGGAATTTACAACGTGGCGATCGCTGATATATTTATCAAGGATATATTTATCAAGTAAGTAGGGTGGGGCGAGAAATATAAAAGATATAAAAATATTACATATAAAATTTTAGCCCTTTACGGATATCTCCCCTTTAGAGTTACTTCTCATGTTTGGAATTTTGCCCCTCCTTATGTAGGGAAAAAACTAGAAAAATGTAATATTTGATAATAGATTTATAATTATATCCTGTTCTCTCTCAACAGTAGATTTACTATAAGAATTAAAAGTCTAAAAATGGAAAAATTAATTCTCGGATTAGATCCAGGTTTAGCGGTACTAGGATTTGGATTAATTAAGTGTATTTATAATTCAAAAACAGAAAAAATAGATTCTACTTCTCTGGTTGATTTTGGGGTAATTAAAACTACAAAAAAACAAGAAATGGGGCAACGTCTCGTCACAATATATGAAGATTTACATACTATCCTAAATAACTTTAAACCAGACTTGGCAGCTACAGAAAAGTTATTCTTTTATCGTATGGGTAATACAATTTTAGTTGCCCAAGCTAGAGGAATTTTAATATTGGCATTAGCACAAAATGAAATTCCATTAATTGAGTTTACACCCGCACAAATTAAGCAAGCAGTAACAGGTTATGGCAATGCAGATAAATATGATGTGCAACAAGCAGTAGCAAGGGAATTAAATTTGGAGGAAATTCCTAAACCAGATGATGCTGCTGATGCTTTAGCAGTTGCTCTAACAGCAAGTTGGTTAAATTAAGTCACATTTTAACCCCACGCTTTATGTTGAGTAACTTTGGCTTGAAATAGGACTTTCAAGATAGATTCTGGATGGGGCGGATAGTAATATATTCGTAACTCCAGCTTTGTTAACCGGAAAAAATAGATGATTGTGATCCTTAACACATTATAATTTTTTTTGACAAAAGAGAATACTATTAAGTCAAAAGTCTAACAAATATTTAAAATTAACTTCACACTTGATCAAATTGTGAGTTAAAGTAAATAATTGTAAAGAAATATAATTTTTTTATTTCTTTATTTAGTTAAAGTATCTATTGTCCACCTTTTGGATTAAAAAGAAACAAAATGATAAAGTTTTTTTCAAAAAGTTTTTTTGTCTCAATTGCATCAATCTTCCTGGCATTATCTACTCTGGCTCTAACTCCAACAGTTGCCCAAGCTTATAACAATCCAGATTTACTACCTAAAGAGCAAACACCAATAATTGACCTAGCCAGGTCGTTAACAGAAATTCAAGAAAACTTACTAGCCAAAGACTTAGAGAAATTTGAAACAGAAACTGGTTGGAAACTGAGAGTTTTAACTCAATTCGACCGTACTCCTGGTAGAGCAGTTAAAGATTTTTGGGAACTTGATAGTAAAAGTGTATTGTTAGTAGCTGACCCCCGTGGTGGTAATATCCTTAATTTTAATGTGGGTCGCGGTCTTTACCAATTCCTTCCCAGGACATTTTGGGTAGAGTTGCAAACTCGATATGGTAATCAATTTTTTGTGCGAGACCAAGGTGAAGATCAATCTATTATTCAATCATTAGAATCTATCAAAACTTGTTTACGCCAGGGTGGTTGTAATGTTGTACCTGGTTTACCACAGGAGCAGTGGATTTTAACTTTGATTACATCAGTTATTGGCGGAGTAATTTGTGGCTTTGCAGCTCAACCTCGTAAACCAAACCAAGCTTTTTCTTGGCAGTGGGCATTAATATTTTCTCCATTGTGGGGAATTTTGTTTATAGCTTTTGGAATTGGTCCAGTAGTATCAAGAACTTCAGATTGGTTGCCATTGACTCGTAATGTTGTAGGTTTTCTTATTGGTGCCTTGGTTGCTTATCTAACTCCTTTTTTAAATCAATCTTCTCCTTCTGAAACTTAAAATTTAAGGTAGTAGGAAGTAATAAGTACAGAATATATCTCCTCTTCTGTTATTAAAAAAGTTTAAGAAAAATTTCTTGAAATTTAGTATAATATTAATTTACATTAATTAGTTATTGTCAGTCCATGACAGCAACTGTAGCTAAGTCTAAGGAAGCAATCTCAAGTGTAGATGGAAATTGCTTCCTATAGTCATAATTTTGGGCTTTTCAGCAGGATCATAATTGCACCCAATTGCTCAATATTTGCTACAAATAGCTAGACTATTTCTTGGAAGTCAAGGGTTAGGAGTCAGGGTCCATAATTAATAGGTTTGATACCATTTTTTCTGTCATAAATTATCTTTTTTATGAAAGAGACATATTATATAAAATTTTTTTAATTCTACTTATCATTTAAACAAATTTTTTTTAAATATTATGCCAAACGAGCCAACTTTGGAAGAGCATTTTTTTAAGTTACAGCCTTTGTTAAATAAGATATTTAGCGATGGTAAAAGTCTAATTTTATGCCTGAAGCATTGTATTACCTGTTTTCTTGATTAAATTATTTGGTTTTATTATGCCAAATTTAACCTGAATATTTACGATTGAACTATTTTATATACTCAGGTATTTGCTATGAGTTAAAGAAACTTGACTCAGAATAGGCTGTATCTTTAGATAGAATCTTGTTCTTGAAATAAGTAAGTTTTACAACCAACTGGATAGACTGAATTATAAGTATTAGAACGTTTACCAAATATAGTATAACGGTTATCTCTAATTTGCTCATAAAAGCGATCGCCTATCCATTTAGCCCCAGGTAGACTCTGATATGCCGCTACAAAAATATCTCCCCCAGGTAATAATTGTCCTATTTTTTCGGCTGCGTCACTACCTTGCCACCGATATTTTGGCTCATTAGTATCAATTAAAATCATTCCCATTTCGCAATCTTTAGCGGTAATACTAAATTGATTCAATACTTGATCATTTTGCATAGGAATATACTTAAATAATTGACCCTTGTCTATACCTTCTAATACCTGTACTAAAGTGACACATAGATTGCAGTTACCGTCGTAAACTACAACATAACTCATATATAAAAATCCTCCGTAAGTGTAAAAACTATCATTTTTTAAGTAGTAGACAAAAATGTCTTTCTTAATACTGCTTCTCAAAAGTTATGCTACTTTTGAAAAATAGTAAAAATAACTAGAAAAACTACAGAGATTATTTAAACATAAATAATAGTCTATATATATTATTTATTCAGAAATATGATCTCAAAGAATAGCAAAATTTTTGTATTGAAGGTAAGCAAGTCACAAAATTAATTACATACATTGTCAGACTAAATCCCTTATAATTAATGCTGCATAATTAAAATCAAACTAGGGTGGGTAAAATTTTTAGTCATGCTGCTCCTTGATACCAATCTCCAAAAATGATAATATACTTCCTCAATAACTTCAGTTATATAAATTCTCCTAAAATTCTAGAGGAGCTGGAGCACCTAACTTTTCCTCTAATAAAAATTTGAGTAGAGATTGAGTTGCCAAAACTAAACCTAATCTAGCTTGTGCTAACTTTGGATTTTCCACTCTAACTTTACCCCATATACGACACTGACGGTAAAAAGCTTGAAAACGGTTACTCAGAGAATTAGCTACTTTCTCCCAATTTATAGTTTTTTTGAAACTAGAAATACAGTAGATGTAATCTAGACTAGAGGCTATTTCAGCCATTAATTCATATTCAGCATAATCTAAAAATTGTAATTGTCCATGAGATTTTTGCCAGGGTATGGGGTCAGCAGTTGTCATAAACCAAAATTGACCATAGCTTTCTAGAGTTGTCGGAGCAAGAGTAATCAAATTATCCCTTTCACCCATAAGCAATAGGGAACAACAACGAGCATGACTATACTGAATAAGAAACAAATTTGTAGTTTCATCAGATTTATACTCAACACTAACCTGAAGCTTTTTCCTCTCACCCTTAAGGGGAACAGAAGTTAAAAAACTTAACCAGTTAGCTATACTTAAACCTGTGAATTTAAAGAAAATCATACCAGATGAAATTACTTCAACTTCAAAATTTAGTGCATCTTTCTTTCCTTCAAGACTAACTATTTCTTGACAATATTTAGCTAACTCAGTAGCAATATATATTGCTGGTTGCTGCAAAACTGGGGCTAATTTGAGAGCGATCGCTGACTTATATATAATTCCTCCACAATTTTTAACTTGTTTCATTGAAATTATCTCTATCCTTGCCAAAACCTCTAATTTTTTTTCACAGCTATAAGACCATTCTAATTTCTCTCGATATAAACTTACAGCTTTTTGCAGAAAATGTATCGCATTACACTGAAATGATAATATTGTCAAAATTACCACCACCTTGAATAAAATTTATCCTACAAAATTCATAAAAAGATGTGTTTTTTGCTACTCTGAGGTAAGGAATAAAACGGATATAAGCAAAAATATTAATATTATAGTTACCATGGTGGCTAAGACATTTTTACGCCTCTCAAATTATAGTTCGTACTGCAAATTTAACTTTTCGCCTTCTAAATTTATAACTTATGCTATATCTGCTCCTATGTCCTTGATCCAATTGTTATTACTTAAGTCCAACTTTTACTAAAACAGAGTAAAAATGCAACTATCTTCACATCCAGACCTACCAGAAATGTCACTAAATGTACAAAATACTAATACTTCTGCTCTGAACAACAGGCCATTTTTGACTTGGCAACTAATCATAGATTGGGCAGAAGAACACTACCGTAGTAGAGCTTTCAGCAAAGATGAACGTATTCCCGCTCGCCCAGGTTTGCTGTATCTAATACAGAAAGGAGCAATTCGTCTGGTAGGTAATGCCAACATAAGTGCCAATCGAAATGTTAGTAATAATAACCTTAGCAAATCAAAAACAAGTCCAAATTCAGATGAACCTTTTCTAGGATTAGTTGGTGCTGGTCAACCATTTGAACTAATAGCTCAGTCACCATTTACGCTACAAGCTTATGCTCATATCGATAAAACAACTGTACTTTGGATGTATTGGCATGAACTGGATAACTGGCCTCACTTCCGCAGAGAAGTTTTAGACGCTTTTCGCTATCAACATCAAAGGAAGCTTTTGTGGCTAAGTACTCTGGGTCAACGTCGTACTATTGATCGATTATTTGGATTTCTCACACTATTAATTGAAGAATATGGGCAACCCTGGACTAGTCAAGATAACCTAGAAGTAACAAGTGGTTATTATCTACCTTGGCCTTTGACTCATACTCAAATTGGTAGCGCTATTGGTTCTACCCGTGTAACTGTGACTCGTCTCATAGGTAAATTACGTCAGCAAGGCTTAGTTTATATTCAGAATGATAATCTTATTTGTTTGCCAATGGAATCTCAAAACCAATAAAAAATCTAACTAATTTTGAGCATTTTGAGGATGGTATTTTTTTTCAAAATGCTACGTAAACAAAGGTTGTATATGTAATTTTAACTGACTATTTTGGCTGGTTACGATTTGCACAACATATTAATGTTCCCTTGTTGATAAATTTTGAAAAAAATGTCTATTTTGGAATTAATTCCCATAATTTCTCAAGTATTAGCAATGCTAATTCCTGTTTAACTAGAAATGGCAAACTAATAACTGTAAGGATAGATAATTTAAGGTTAATAAATTAGTTAGGAATTACGTCAAAGTAAAAAAAAATATTTGGCCGTAGTTGAATATAAAAACTTATTGAACTATTAGATGAGCTTTTTAGACTACAGAACTCAAAGAAAATCTTTAATTAAATTTTATTGGGCTATAGAGATTAAGTCAAAATAAGTACTATTATAAAATTGTTTAGCCTCCTTAATTTTATGTTGGATCTATATTATAGATAATTTAGGATAAATTATTACCAAAATTTGATGTAAGTTAATCAAATAGAGTTATACAAAATTCATGTTTTTTTATTCTTGAGTATATCCCAATAATAATAATTATTATTATGTTTTACGGACGCCTTGATGCAATATTTAGACTACTCTACTAACCTACTTTCCTATCTAATAAAATGTTGAAAAGTTTTTGATAAATGGTATTCAGTATTTAATTGAAAAATAAATAAACTTAAATATGGGATTGTGGGCGAGTGATAGAAATTACGTTCTGCTACAAAAATGATTATAATTATCAAAAAAACTTTAATTATAAATACAAATATTTGAGTTTTAATAGTTATTGAAAAAGGGTTCTTAGGGACTTGTTACTCAGTGAAAAAACTTTTTTGAAATTTGGTATAGTTTAGAGGAAAAACATAAAAATTGAATTGTTAAGGAAAACTCTAATAGGATACAAATACAAAAAATTTTAGGACTAAAATTATCTGAAAAAAACACAAAATTTATGAAATTTTTTTTATGGCAACAGAAGTAACAAGTTTAGCTTTAAGCTGCTAAAAATAAAATGTTCAATAACCAGAAGTAAAACCAAAAACGCCTGACTAAATTAAAGTTTCTCCAGAAATTTCTCTAGATAAAATTTTGGCAATATTAATGGCAGGGAATAAAAGATTTTTTGAAAATAAATGTAAAAACTCTAATATATAGTTATTTGAATTAAGATTGAGACAAAAATTGAGTAGAAT
>ENA-UENU01000247-UENU01000247.1-marine-metagenome-genome-assembly--contig:-NODE-247-length-7681-cov-1.905465_pt1 | contig 7681 bp, 7 predicted proteins | sample MGYA00237877_ERZ529326 | MGnify/ENA primary metagenome ERZ529326 (study PRJEB26372, sample SAMN05368344) | marine metagenome | biome: cultured habitat; feature: ocean water; material: water; isolation... | reverse complement strand
ACGATGGCGCGCTCCTCGTTGAGCAGGGCATTAAGCAGGGTGGACTTCCCGGCGTTGGGCCGGCCGGCAATGACGGTGCTGACGCCGTTTTTCAACACATTGCCCAATTGGAAAGAATCGAGCAGGGCTTTGATGATGCGCTGTATCTGCTGTACCAGGGCTTCTAGCTTGCTGCGGTCGGCAAATTCCACGTCTTTTTCTGAATGAACAACTGCATCAGCTCCTGTATGATGTAGTCAGAGCCGTGGCAGGAGACTTCCACCACATTTTCACCGGTATAGGAACGGGGCGCAACGAACACGGTAGCCAGCACCTCATCCAGTATACGGCCTTCGTCATTGTGTATGGTGCCGAAATGCACAGTGTGCGAGGCCTGTTGCTCCAGGTCTTTTCCGTGAAATACGCTGTTGGCAATCCGGATAGCGTCTGGTCCGCTGAGGCGAATAACACCGATGGCGCCTATGCCTGAGGGCGTGGCTAATGCAACAATCGTATCCGTAAGGTGGTGGCTCATGAATAATACTATTTGATTTCAACAACAGCAGACTGCCGTTTTGGGTTGGGAGACCGGCAAACTTACGGATAAGAACGGTAAATACAACAGCCCGCCTCGGCAAGGGCCAAAGCGGGCTGCTTCTATCGTTTGCTTTGCAGTAGCTTAGTTTTTCGGGTCAAAGAGGTCGAACTCTACCCGGCGATTACGGCGGCGGCCGGATTGGGTGTCGTTCGTAGACCTGGGCTTTTCGCCTCCGTAGCCTTTGTAGGTCATCCGGTCCGTACTAATGCCTTGCTGCTGCAGGTATTCCATGCAGGCTTTGGCACGGAGCATCGACAGTTGCTTATTGGCTTCCGGGTTGCCCTGATTGCTGGTATGCCCCTCAATCTTAAGATGATAGGTGGGGTAGCGTTGCATCAGCTGGGCGACCAGGTCCAGAGTCTGATGAGAGGAGCTCAGCAGGCTGTAGCTGCCCTGATTGAAGCTCACGTTGTCTACAGCCGTTTTGAGTACCTGCTTGTCCGCTACACTAAGTTCCGGGCAGCCCTGACGGCTCTTCGGCCCGGCTACCTGCGGGCAATCGTCAATATCGTCGGTCAGCCCGTCCTCGTCGGTATCCGGGCAGCCTTTGGCTTCTCCCGGCTTCTCGGGGCAAAGGTCCTCGTGGTTGGCATAGCCATCACCGTCGGTATCCGGGCAGCCTCTAATGGTGCCGGCTTGGTCCGGGCAGCGGTCTTCTGCATCAAGGAAGCCATCCTTGTCCCGGTCGGGCGTTGGGCAACCTTCGTACTTTGACAGCCCTGCCTCATCCGGGCATTTGTCTTTGTCGTCCCCAATCCCATCTCCATCGCTGTCGCGGCAGCCATTGAAGGCTTTGGTGCCAGGAATACTCGGGCATTGGTCTTCAGCATTGGGAATACCATCGCCATCCGAGTCCAGGTTGGTATCATTGGGGTCCGGGCAGCCTTTGTGCTCGGGCGTGCCTTTCTCGTAGGGGCATTGGTCGTGCTGATCAGCAATGCCGTCTTTGTCGATATCCTTGCAGCCATTTAGATTCGGATCGCCGGGCAGGAATGGGCATTCGTCTTCGACGTTGGGTACACCATCTCCGTCACTGTCTACCGTAGGGTCGTTGGGATCGGGTGGTGGAGGGCAGCCATCATTTTTTAGAGCTCCTTTTTCATACGGGCAGCGGTCTGTGGAATCCGGGAGACCATCCCTATCGGTATCCCGGCAGCCATTGAACTCTGCTACACCAGCAATGGTCGGGCAGTCATCCACGGAATCCAGTATGCCATCTCCATCGGAATCGGCACAACCATTGGTGGCTTTGGAGCCAGGGATTCTTGGGCACTCGTCTTCATGATCAGGAACGCCGTCTTCGTCCATATCCGGACATCCTTTTGTTGCTCCGGGGCCTTCCATATCCGGGCAATCATCAAGGCGGTCGGCAATGCCATCTCCATCGCTGTCCGGGCACCCCAGATTTTCTTCAGAGCCCCAGCTATCGGGGCAGGGGTCTTTGTGGTCCGGAAAGCCATCGCTGTCCTTGTCCTGTCCGGTCATACGGTATGCAATACTGGCACCAGCCATGCTATACCAGTCGTTGCGGTTGGGGTTGCCAGTAGCACTTACGCCGTCGAGGTAGTCGTTGAAGACAGGGCGGAAGCCAAACTCGTTTTGCTGGTCCCGTGCTGCCTTTTCTTCCATAGCCGGATCTCCCATGACGCTGGAATAATCGGTGGTAAGGTCTGTCATGCCCACGCCAAACCCGGCGAAGGCATAGGGCGAGATGGTCCGGCTGAACCCGCCCCGGTCACCGTATCGTTTGTGGCCCCAGAAATCCCACTGCCCGACGACTGCAATTTCGTTGATCGTGGACTCAAAGCTGAGCCCGCGCTGCGCAAGCTCTTCAGAATCCATATCAGACCCTTCCAGCTTGCCGCGAAGGTAGCTGGCGCGGATACTCAGATTGCGGCTGGCATTGTAACGGATGAAGCCGCCGTAAGCCAGGTTAGTACGGTTGAATTGAATAAAACGGGTGTCGACAAGATCGCCGTAAGCATTCGCCGCCCCGGCAAACAGCCCCACTTCCCAGGGCGCATAATTGTGGACGGTAAGTGCTTCTTCGGGTGTTGCTTCTTTGCGGTTTGCTTCCTGTGCCTGTAGCTGCAAAATAGCCACCAAAAAGGCACCCATGATTAGTGCTTTTAAAGAGAAAAAATGTTTCATAGTGTTGAAAAGTGTTGTGCCTTTGCTAAGGCCGGCAACATGCAGAAGGGGAAGAAACCGGTTGGGGTTGGGAGTTTGAATTCTTTGCATAGGTGATCCGCTTACTTTAGCAAAGTAGTTAGTTAATGGAATTACGGTACAGGGGGTAACGGGGGGAAGTCACCTGTTTTTTGGTAGCGCTGCTTCACCAGTTACACTACCAGCGTCTTGTAGGCTTGGAATGGGGCGTGGTTTATTTTGTAAGAGTAGCGGCGATGGATAGACTAATTACGGCTGAGCATTGCAAAAGTTACAATTGCCTGGGCTCGCTTGCTGATTGTATGCTCCACAAATGTAGATTTTTTATATGGAAAAATAAAACGATGCGAGGTGGTTTTTCAAACAGAAGAATGGGCCTATCAGGCTTTGATTAACATTGCATGCTGCGCGTCGACGAGTACCTCTACCCGGTCACCGGGCTGCAGGCGCCGCAGGTCCTCCATCGTTGCCGGGACGCGCAAGACATTAGTGCCAATAAGAACGCTGACGGAAAATCCACTGCCGGCCTCTTCCAGTTGCAGTACTTCTCCGCTCAGCCTGAACGTTCCATCGCTAACATTCGCATACCGAACGGTTTCCGGCAGGTCGGGCTGAGAAATCTTGCCCTGCCTGAGAGAGATAACCCGGTCGGCAAGTTTAAAAATCTCCCGGTGGTCATGGCTGACGAGCAGCGTGGTGAGGGAGAAGGCCTGATGGACCTGCAGGATGTAGTTCTGCAGCCGCTCCCGCATACGGTTATCCAGGGCGGAAAGCGGTTCGTCCAGTAAGAGGAGCTTGGGACGGCGGACCAGCGCCCGGGCCAGGGCGACCCGTTGTTGTTGCCCACCTGATAATTTGGCCGGATAACGGTCGAGCAATTGCTCCAGTTCTGTGATGCCGATCAGCTCATCTATGATGACTTTCGATTGCCCTTTGCCCAGCCCGTATTCCAGGTTTTCGCGTACTGTCATGTTGGGAAAGAGGGCGTATTCCTGAAAAACCAAGCCAACTTTCCGCTCTTGTATAGGCAGTTGGATACCCCGGGCGGAGTCCAGCCAGACCGTATCATCCACCAGAATGCGTCCCTCCTCGGGCTTTTCCAGCCCTGCCAGGAGGCGCAGCAGGGTGGTTTTTCCACTCCCCGAAGCTCCGGTGATGGCCAGAAATTCCCCAGTCAGAATATCCAGTTGGATATCCAATGTCATGGGGCCTGTGGCCGCGTGCAGGGCTTTGCGCAGTGAGGTCTGAATCATAAGCTATGCCGTTCGGAGCATTCGGCGGTTGATGGTATAAACAAGGGCCAGGATGGTAAAGGCCATACCGTAGTTCAGTGCTTCCACTTCATCGTAAATGGCGATGGAGGCGACCCGGGTCTCTCCGGGGATGTTGCCGCCGATCATCAGGATGACGCCAAATTCACCTACGGTGTGTGCAAAAGCGAGCACAATGCCGGTCAGTACTGCCGGCTTGATATTCGGCAACTCCACCCGCAGCAGAGTTTGCCAGACCGACTTACCGAGGCTGTAAGAGGCTTCCCGCAGATGCTTGGGCAGGCTTTCAAATCCCGACTGAATGGGCTGCACCATGAAGGGCAGGCTGTAGATCAGCGAGCCTATGACCAGCCCGGCAAAGGAAAAGACCAGGCGGATATTGGCCGTTTCCACCAGCCAGTTGCCCAGTGCCGAGCGCGGGCTGAAAGCGAGCAGCAGGTAAAAGCCCAGTACCGTAGGCGGCAGCACCAGCGGCATGCTGATGAGGGCTTCCAAAATAGGTTTGAAACGGCTTTGGGTACGGGATAGCAAAAAAGCAAGCGGCACCCCTATGAACAGCAGCAGTACGGTTGTGACCGCCGCCAACTGAAAGGTGAGCAACAGGGTTTGTCCGAATCCGCTGTCCATCTATGCGGTCTTTTCTTTGATGATGTTCAGGACTTCCTCCCGCTCTTCCGGGCTGTTGACATTCCTCAGCGCCTCCGGGTTTTCGGCATTCAGCAGTTCTACATTGGAATTGATGAGGACCTTGCGCGGGCAGGAGTAGCCCTGGGCCAGGAATTGCAGCAAAATGGGATAGGCGCGGGGCTCCCATATCGTGATCAGGGGCTCCGGAAACTTGGTAACCGGGCTGTTGAATGCGGTAGCTGCTTTGGATACATTGCGGTAGCCGACCAGTTGGGAAAGCGTGGCGTCATCCAACAGGGGCAGGTCACAGGCGACCACCAGCCAGGCTGCATCCGGATTTTGCCGGAAGGCAGAGAGTATGCCGCCAAAGGGCCCCAGTCCGGTGAAGGTGTCGGTAAGGGGATTTTTCAAGGCTTCGGCCTGATCGGGGCGGCAGGACAGAAAGGTTTCCTTGCAGTAATGCCCGATAAGGTCGGCAACGTGGTCGCGTTGTGGGCGGCCGTGGTACTCAATCAGGCCCTTGTCTTCACCCATGCGCTCGCTTTTACCACCTGCCAGCACCAGCCCGTACAGGGGCGGGGCAGAGGCATTGAGCTCTTTTTCTACAAAAAGCGGGATACCGGCATGGTCCTCCAGCTTCATTTGCGGTATGTTGCTGAAGCCTTCCAGCGCTTCCCGCAGCCAGGGATAGGGCTCCTTGACGCCCTCTGCCAGCAGCACCAGCCTTACATCAGTCAGCCGGTCGAGTTTGCGCCGAAGCGAATCTTCTTTTCGGGGGTCAATGACCACAATCTGCCGTTTGGCTTTGAAGTGGTTGCCATTGACGATGACCGCATCCTGATCGTTGAAGCGCCACCGGAACTGATGGGTGCCCAGCTCCGCTTTCTGATCAAAGCGGTGATAGTGGATTTTGTCTGTATAATTCAGGCAGGCACCGTGCGCCATCGCCCCGTCGTAGGAGGGCTCATCGTCGCCGTGGGCATGGTCGGCGTCGACATACCCTACGTTGTAGACTTCGCTCAACCGGTCGATAATGGCATAGGCCAGCTGCTGAATGTTGCCACAGGGCGTACCCAGTATAGCCCACTCATTGCGATGGAATTCCCCGATTGCCGGGCGGGCAAGCTTGGTGTGTTTTTGGTGCTTCTTCTCTGAATTGGCCATGACATAGAGGTTTGTAAACTGCCGGTTTCAAAATTCGCAATGCTCAATGTAGTAAAAGCGTGGCAAACCCCAATTACCCGGGGCGCTTAAAATCCCGCTTTCCGCCGGTCTTTTCCATGAGCTTGGTCTCTTTAATCACAATATCATGGGAGAAAGCCTTGCACATGTCATATACCGTGAGGGCGGCTACGGTAGCGCCAGTCAGGGCTTCCATCTCCACGCCTGTCTTTGCGGTGATGCGGGCTGTGCAGTCAATGACCACTTCGCGCTGCTCATTCACCTGTATGTGGACCTCGCAGTTGTCCAGCCCCAGCGGATGGCAGAGGGGGATAAGCTCGCCGGTTTTTTTGGAGGCCATGATGCCGGCCAGGACAGCGGTCTGGAACACAGGCCCTTTCTTCGTATGCAGTTCCTGTCCCTCCAGGTGATCCATGATCTCATCGCCCAGCACAACTATGGAACGGGCGCGGGCGGTACGGCGACTGACTTTTTTTGTGCCAACGTCCACCATATTGGGATTGCCTTCGGCATCAAGGTGCGTAAATGTGCTCATTGTGGTCTTGGTTTAACGGTAAAAAAGGAGCGGGAAGACTTCCCCGGCGGCAAAGTCATTGCGCCCGCGGGGCAATTCCAGGAACGCATCGGCGTCCGCGAGGTTGGCCAGATCGCCGGAGCCGCGGCCTTCCATGGGGTGAGCCATGAGGCGGCCGGTAGCGGTATCGTAGTGTGTTTTGACCTGCAGGAAGTACGTCAGGTCGGGCTTGAAGTGGAAGTCTTTGGCCAGCACAGCGTGGGCATAGCCCATCGGCTCCAGTCCCAGACTAGCGCGCAGCCAGGGGCGTACGTAGCGCTGTGTGCACATGAAAGAGGAAACGGGGTTGCCTGGTAGTGCAAAAATGGTGCATTGCCCTTCCACTTCTCCAAACCAGAACGGCTTGCCGGGGCGCTGTTTCACCTTGTGGAAATGCTTCTTTGCGCCCAGCGCTTCCAATGCGGCCGGCACATAATCGTACTTGCCTTTGGAAACGCCACCGCTCAGCAGAATGATGTCGTAATTTTGGATGCAGTTTCCCAGTGCTGTCTTGGTGGCTTCCAGCTCATCGTCAATGTGCAGGCGGTCTGTGGGGATGCCCCAGCGGGACAGGGCCATCTGTATAGTGTAAGCGTTAGAGGTCCGGATTTGGTGGGGCTCGGGCGTGCTCGCTACAGGCACCAGTTCATCTCCGGTGGAGACAATTACGGCTTTGGGCATACGGGCGACTTCCAGCTCGGACAGCCCTACCGTAGCCGCAACGCCAATCTCGGCCGGAGACAGCACGGCACCGGAGGCTACAATAAGATCGCCTGCCTGACGGTCGGTGCCCTGCCCGTGCGCATTTTGGTATGCTTTGACTTTGGCGTCCGGCATGATTTGCGCCTGCCTTTCTTCAATGTGAAGGTCTTCATAGCGGATGACCGTGTCTGTGTTTTCTGGCAAGACCGCGCCAGTCATCACTTCCAGGCAACTACCTGCATCCATTAGCCTCAGCTGTGGGCTACCGGCAGCCTGTATGCCCTCCATAGGAAAGCGGCGTTGCCCTTTCTCATACGCTGCCCATTGAATGGCAATACCGTCCATCGTAACCCGGGTGAATGGCGGGAAGTCGCGGTCGGCCCGGATATCTTGCCGCAGCACGCGCCCACTGCATTGCTCGAGGGGCCGCTTTTCTGTCCCAAAATCCCGTTTTCGGCTGAGGACCAGCTGCGTGGCCTCCTGTATATCGATCATGGTCTTATTGATTAGATGACTGTCTAACAGATGAACTGAGGTTGGGGTTTAGGCATAGGCTAAAGACTGTGCCTGCTGGGGTAGAGCTTCCCGCTCTGCTCCAGC
>ENA-UENU01000238-UENU01000238.1-marine-metagenome-genome-assembly--contig:-NODE-238-length-8246-cov-2.501035_pt1 | contig 8246 bp, 9 predicted proteins | sample MGYA00237877_ERZ529326 | MGnify/ENA primary metagenome ERZ529326 (study PRJEB26372, sample SAMN05368344) | marine metagenome | biome: cultured habitat; feature: ocean water; material: water; isolation... | reverse complement strand
ATGCAGGGCGCGAACTTCAGATAAACCTATCATTCGACCGGGCAAATATCAATGACATATTAGATCGTCTCAATGCAGAGGTTCCACCGGTCAGGGAAGGCGTTTACCTGAAGTCCGCAGAGATCAGACAGCTATATGAGTTCGACCTGTCAGAGTGGGCAGAAGGCTATAGGAGCGTTAGAGATACGTTCGTGGCTGCCTGTCTTTGTGGTCTGCGGCGTAATGCGTGGTCACAGGTCACAAAATCGGCAGTACAATTTGAGATTGACGGCGTGGCGTTCCAGCTGGTTAACCTGCAGGGCGGCAAAAACAGTAAGAAGCAGTCAGCACTGATTCCACAGTACGGCTACATCAAAGATATTTTAGACAGATGGGGCGGCAGGCTATCAACTAAAGGCGTCAGCGCGCACGGCTACCTGAATAAGATTGCAAAGGCTGCAGGTCTCAACAGGTTGATTCAGGTAGGCACTAACGAGTACAAGCCATTGCATGAGGTCCTGAAGCTACATTCCAGCCGGACCACATTCATATCAAATGCGCGGGCATTAGAGATGCCAGACCACTATCTGCAGCGTATAACAACGCACCAAGGCACTAGCATCGCGGACGGCTACGACAGGCGGCAATTAGAGGAGAAGGCAGCACCGCTGGTTAAATATCTTCAGCGGATGCAGGCAAGTATTGAGAAGGCAGACAGCGAAGCGGTAAGGCTTCGCAAAATCAGTTAGGCATTAAAAAACCCGCACTGCAGGCATTGAACTTTGGACGGTACATCCTGCAGGCGGGTATTTGTTAATAAAAACAAGATTCAAAGTTATGAAGTATTTACGGTCAACTCCAAACGACCACAGTTTTTTTAGTGTGTACGCCAAATTGGCGAAGTCGGTAAAAGCATCCGGCTACTTCGCACAAATTGTATCAGCGCTTACTGAGATCGGCGGCATCTTCGCTGCATCGCTATCAATTCTACATCCGATATTCGGGCAACATGCAGTCTATCCATCGGCAGCCATTGCAGCTATCGGCACGGCTATCTTAGAGGTAGGTCTGCGGGTAACAATTCCCCAGGCAGTGGATGCAGTATTGTACAAGCGCTGGCAAGGTCTGCACCTAGCTATGAGCATCGCGGTATTTATTCTCGGTTTTGTCCTGTTGGCTACATCCGGCGTTCTGAGCTATAAGAACAGCCAGACCGTGGTGGATTCAGTAGTCATTGAACCAGAGCGGGACAGCACCGGCATACAAGCGGTACAAATTGAGTACAACAGCACCAAGGCGAAGCACGGCGAACAATACCGGGCAGACAGCACCACTACATCAGAACGCTATCAGAAGCGCATACAAGCCACTACAGCGGCGTTTAGCGGTCAGTTAGGCAGTGCAAGGCGCGAACTATCCAATATCTACAATAAAGAGCGGAGAACGGGTAATTCGTACGCTACAGCCAAAGACCGGGCACGTCAGAAGATAGCAGACATTGAGGCAGAACAAGCGGCTGCCATTGCCCAGATCACCACCGAGCAAGGCGAAGCATTAGCAGCACTCAAAGCAGAACATAAGGCAGCACTTGCAAAAGCAGATCAGGACCACCGGTCAGCACTTGACCAGCTGGAGCATGAGTACCAAACCGCCACAACCGAACGCGGGCAGACGGTCAGCGCATACGGCGGCGGTCTGGCTTACTTCACCATCATCGCGCTGTTTATCTTCCTTGCATCTGTCATTCTTGACCGGATCCACCGCAAGGGCAGCGGCATCGCTGAGACCGTGGAGCTTAGTCAATACGACATAAACCCACCGGCAATAGTGGAGGCATGGCAGGCAATGCGCGAACGGGTACAAACCACCATCCGGGCGAAGATCGCAGCATTTGAAGAACGCACACCGGCAGCACCCCTACCAACTAGCAAGCGCGAATTGTACGACCCAACGCAATTATCAAACGTACGTATCAACCTGCAGCTGGATGATGAGAATGAAGGCGAAGAACGCACCATTCGCATAGCTGCAAAACGGCGTCCTATTGGCTTTTTTACGCAAGGTGACAACGTACGTCAACGCACGGATAATAAGAGCTTAGAGGATAGCGAGAATGGCAGCAGCACTAACGCAACCGTTAACGCACTGCTAAAGAACTGTGACCACTGCGGGGCAGAATACCAAGCAAAAGTAAAGTGGCAAAGGTTCTGTTCGACCGATTGCAAAACGCAATGGCACGCAGCCCAGCACAACGGCACGCCTTATTCCCCTAACTTCAAAAAGCGCAAATAATGAAGGTCAAAATACAGACTGACCGGGAAGAGCTGAAGCGGGAAGGGCGCAACATTTTACGCGACATACTGATAGGCTGCACCGTACTCATCATTCTATTTATCCTCAAAACGTTCTGACCATGACTTACCACATCCTTACATCCTTACCGATTGCATCAGGGTTCTTCAGGCTGAAGCAGACCGAGCGGGTACCATTCTTTGAGCGCATCCAAAAAGCACTGGAGGAGCCAGACCACACGGTCTTTAATCAGATAGAGACCATCCGGGCCAGAGATCATTTTTTTAGCCAGGCAGACCTAGCGCTAAGTGAAGCGCGAATAGGTCAGCAGCCCCAGCCATTACAGGACGGGCATCATTTTTATTTGCTCAAAGACAGCCCAGCCGGATGGGAATATTACGAGGGCAGCTATATCGAGCGCGCACCTGTACCTGCATGGCGCGACCTTATGTCGCTGGATATTTACGAACCATCAGCCCAGCGCTATATCAAAGACCTGTACCATCTGACCGGCGGGCAGGAATGGCGGCTACTGGAGCGCACACGCGGTTTAATGGCAGAGGTTGACGGGCTAACGGACGATTGGCGCGAATACAATCAGCAGTACATTGACTTATTGCGGATGCACTTTGACTGGATTGGTTTTCTAGGTACGCACAAATTCGAGTGATAACAACAGGGCAGTGTGCCACCATCGGCACGCTGTCCTGTTCAAATTACTAACAGCCTGTTGGTAAACCGATAAAGCATGGGAACAAAAAGTTTTTTATTATTGCATTATCAAAAGCGAACGGTAAAAAGAGACAGCCGGCGGTTTTTGATAATCTTCAAAATACTTTTTGCGCGAACGAGCCAGCGCATAGTTCCAGATTCAACATAGATATCAAACTAAAACATTTTGTACCATGACAGCAGTACAATCTGTGGACTATGAGCGCTTTTTGTCCCATCTGCGCACATTGCTCAACTTTTCATTATCGGAGCGTGGCGGCGTTGAGCTTGCCACCGAAGTAGTACCAACAATATCACATCCGGTCTACGTCAGGCGCTTATGCCAGGAGGACAGACTGCCCCACCGCAAGATCGGCGGGCGCTATCTGTTTACCCGGCTGGAGCTTGAAGCATGGATGGCTGAAGGCGCACCAACCCCAGCCAGCGAGTGGGCAGCGGAATTCCGGCAGCGGTACTGCATTGATACGATAATGAAGAGCGAAGCGGCATGACTGAGATCAAAGGAGCAACAACCACAGTCATACAAGTTAATGCAGACCAGTTCAGCGAACTACTGAGCGAGATTCAAGACCTAAAGAGTACGGTCAAAGAATTGCGTACAGAGATGAAGCACCTGCACACTTACCCGCACTTACCACCGTGGCTAACTGCTAAACAAGCGCTAGAGCTACTGCCTGTAAGCGATTACAGGACATTAAACAGGTATGTCGAGCGTGGCATCATTGAGGCTAAAAACATCGCCGAGAACGGCAATAAACGAGCCTACAAAAAAGCGGATGTACTCAATGCAGCAGAACGGGCAGAGCGCTATCTGAGCGGCGAAGAATGACCGCAAAAAAAACCGCAAAGCGGGGAGCAATGCGGTATTTCTTAATCTTAATTACATCGTAATGACCTTACAAAGTTACAATAAAGAACGCACTTTTCAAAAGTCTTACCTGACCACTGCACTGGAATATCATGCAGCAGGGTTGAGGGTTCTTCCTGTCAACTCCGACAAGCGTCCAGCCTGCAAATGGAAGGAGTACCAAAACAACCAGACCGAAGAACAGGTCAGGCAGCTGTTTTCCCGTCCATGTTGGGGCATCGCTGTTTTGACTGGTCAAGGCATCGAAGCGCTAGACTTTGACCAAAAATATTGGCTGCATGAAAAGCCATTGTTCCAGGAGTACATGAGGCACAACGATGTACTGAATAAAAACGCCTGTCCTGTCACCGACCTGTATATTCAATCCACTATCAACGATGGAATTCACGTTGTTTATCGTTGTGCTGAGATTGGAGGCAATGAAAAAATAGCCTGGCGTCCAGCTACATCTGCGGAGCTTGAAAAGCACAACGAGGAAAAAGAACAGCAGATAGACGACCCAAACCAATTGCCAAAGGTATTGATAGAGACCAGAGGCGAGGGCGGCTATATCGTTGTCGCACCTTCACCGGGCTATGAAGATCAGGGCACAGGTAGCCTAACAGCGCTAAAGGAGATCACACCACAACAGCGGGCAGGGTTATTTGCAGCAGCGAAGCACTTTGACAGCCAGGCAGAAGAGGAAGCACCACCAGCTGAAGCAATGCCAGATCAGGGCGGGTTAACCCCATGGGATGACTATAATCAACAGCACAGCGCTTTAGACCTACTCACAGCGGATGGATGGACTGAGGTATTCAAACGCGGCGAAAGGGTATTCCTGAAGCGTCCAGGAGACAGCAAAGCAGCATATTCGGGCAATTATCACACAGGTAAGGAGCTTTTTATCTGTTTCAGCAGCAGCACACAATTCGAGCCGGAAAAGGCTTACACTGCATTTGGTGTTTACGCTGTACTGGAGCATGGCAGTGATTTTAAGGCAGCAGCAAAAGCGCTTTATGCTGAGGGCTACGGCGAACGCATGAAGCCAAGGCAACAAAAGCGGGATAATCGCGGGCGGTATCGAGGCTATGACCAGGAGCCTGAAGAGGAGGTCAATTATTTAGAACAGCTGAAGGAAGTACAACAGCGATTAAAGGAGGCAGCGGCAAAGCCAGTGCAATTTGCACCGGAGATCATCAGCCTAGGAGAAACGCCTATTTTTCAGAAGTACACTATCAATTCCATCCAGGGCAGAGAAGGCAGCCACAAAAGCCGTTTTTCTGAATTAATGGTATCACTACTCATTAAGCGTAATGATGTACACCACAGCCATTTTTTAGGCTTCGCAAGGAACCCGACCGAGCGCTGCACCGTGGCGTTGGTTGATACTGAGCGTAATTTGATGGACGAACTGCCATTCGCTATTCAGGCTATAAAGCGCAAAGCAGGATATGAGAAGGAAGAACATCCGGCAGGCTTCCTGTACACTTCACTAAAGAAGATACCGAGGCGCGACAGGCTGACAGCGCTAAAGCAATGGCTGACCGATGCAAGGAACAGCACGACCGAACACTTATTCGTTGTGCTGGATGTTGTGACGGATTGCGTTAGCTCATTCAACAACGATGCAGAAGCGATGGAGCTTTTTGACTTTATCGGTCTGTTGTGCGAGGAACAAGACTGCACCTTCCTTATTGTGATACATGAGAACCCAGGAGGAGGCGAAGCTAAAGCACGTGGGCACGTTGGTACGGAAAGCGCAAATAAAGCCAGCACAGCGCTTCAAATTGGTTTTGTGAAGGGCAATGACAACGAACCATCCGACCTTATCCAGCTGAAGTTTAGAAAGCTACGGCGAGGCAAGCGACCTGCACCGCTAAATCTTACCTATTCAGCAGAGCAAAACGGACTGATCGTTGCACCAGCTGAATTGGTGGAACAAGTGATGCAGGACAATAAAAACGCTGTCCATGTTGATACAGTAGCGGAAAGCCTGAACTGGTCTCTAATCAATTCAGAAGGCGAACCGATAGCGAGGAAGGATATTTGCACAGAGTTGATGGAAGAATTTGAGGTTAGCAAAAATACCATTCTGGACAGATTGCGCACTATCGAAAAACAAGCGGCTAACGGCGAACTAGGATGGCTGAATGTCACCAAAGGCGCACGCAATGCAATCATGTATCAATACATCGCTGAGGAGGAGGAATAAGGGCTAAAAATCCAGTTGACCAAACCAACGACCTATATAGGGGGATTGGTTTGGTTAACTGAAAATCTGAGCAGTTTTCACTAATCTAAATTTCATCGAAAATGACACTACAAAAAACAACAGCGGAGAAAGTAAACAGCCTGCACCAGGAGATCGAAGCAGCGCTGACCAAGAGCCTGAAGAACGCTATCGAGATCGGGCGGCTATTATCCCAGGCGAAAGCAGAAATCCCACACGGGCAGTTTACAGGATGGCTGGAAGAGAACTGCACCTTTTCTGGCAGGACAGCACGGCGGTACATGAAGTTATTTGATAATCGGGATAAGCTCGGCAGCGTTGAAGGCATCCAGGAGGCTTACAAGTTATTGCAGGAACCCAAAACGGACAGGCTGTCCAATTTTGAGGAAGCGGAAGTGGTAAATAGCGAAATAGATGAGGCTTTTGATTTGTTGTTTGACACCGTATGGCATGAATGGTGGTCAACTAAAGCTGGCTTTGTCAACGAAGAGGAATGGGAGTTCCTATGTTACCTTTCTGATATATACAAAAACAGCAGAAAGCTGTCAGGGTATGAAGAAAACATGATAAAAAAGCAACTGAATTATAAAAACGAGGAGTTCCCTGATTCAATGCTAGCATGGACTTGGTTTCACAAAGTTGCCTGTAGGGTATCTGTCCATTTTGATATATACTACCCGGATAACGAGGAAGGGATAAAAGAAGTCAGGGAGGAATATAAACACGTATTTGAAAAACTAGGCTGGGAAAAAGACTTTGAGGAATATTTTATACAAGACCGGGTAAACAGAAGATACAAACGGGCTTGCAAGGATATTGACGCATTAGTGGCTATAAAAGAGCATTTTCTAACCAACGTTTGCCAATAAGCGTTTACAAACACTTATTTTTTAAACCCACTACCATGACCACCACAGACAAAGACCAGATCATCATTCACCGACCGGTACAAATAGCCGTTGACGGGCTATCTATTCAGCCAGAATTGATGGAGCTATCACAAGTGGCTGAGGGCGATATTTTGCAAGCAGAGGGCAAATATTACCGAGTTGACACCATCATATCAGACGGCTACTCAAAAAGCGTTTGGGCATACGAGACCAAGCACCTGTAAAAGCAGGATGACAACAGGTCTCCGTTAGCAATTCACCAGCGCTGGTGAATTGCTCGATATACTGCCAGCCGGATAAACTGAGTTAATGTGACGGTTCAGCCCTAAAAAGAATAAACCGGGTTTTACCGACAGATTCAGCCTAAAAAGAACGTTGACCAAACCACACATACCATGAAGGCAAAAAGAGACAAAACAGGCAAGTTCAAACCAGGCACGTCAGGCAACCCCAAAGGCAGACCGAAGGGGGCAGGCAATAAGGAGGCGCAAGTTTTGCGGGATAAGGTCAGAGACCTGCTAGATGACAACTTTGATACCATCGTGGATGACCTGAAGGCATTGGAGCCTAAAGACCGTGTAAGCGCTTATTTGAAGCTGTTAGAATTCAGCCTGCCAAAGCTAAAGAGCATAGAGGCAAAAGCGAGCCATGAGGTAGTGCAGCCACCGCAAATAATTATAGGCGATTAGATCGAGCCGACAAAAGAACTGTATCTTTGTATGCGCTGAGGTCAGATAGATGTCATTGCAGGTTTATCTGAAGGCATGGCAACCGGCGGCAGATTCAGCAAAAAACGCCCAAAACTGTCAACGATACGTCAACAGCGATAATTTAGGACTGACAAAACAGGGCTACAACTCAACAACAGCGGGCATTCTTAGTAATTATACCTTACTTCCGCAAAAAGCAACGGAGCTTTTCCACCGGGATGAAAAAGCTCCGCGCCCTGCTTTAGTAAATGATGGAGTTGTTTAGTGAGGTCAGCCATTCGAAGGGTTTTACTATCCAAATGGCTGGGTTGCTGCTTTGTTTAGCTAAACTTCCGCGTAGATGGCTTCGATGTCTTGCTGGTACTTGTCACGGATGACCCGCCGCTTGAGCTTCATCGTTGGCGTCAGTTCAGCAGCTGTACCGTCTGTACGGCTGGGCTCCCAGGAAGCTGCAATCAGGCAGAACTTCTTGATCTGCTCTATTTTGCTGAAATTCGGATTGTACTGATCGATGATCGATTGGTACTTGGCAATAACTTCAGGTTGCTGAACGGCGTCCTGCA
>ENA-UENU01000233-UENU01000233.1-marine-metagenome-genome-assembly--contig:-NODE-233-length-8664-cov-190.049125_pt1 | contig 8664 bp, 5 predicted proteins | sample MGYA00237877_ERZ529326 | MGnify/ENA primary metagenome ERZ529326 (study PRJEB26372, sample SAMN05368344) | marine metagenome | biome: cultured habitat; feature: ocean water; material: water; isolation... | reverse complement strand
TGCTCTGTAGCAATTATTATTAATATATTTAAGGATGATTAAAAGTATTATAAAAAAATCCCAAGAATTTTTTTTTACTATCCATTTTAATATGTTAAAAAAAATGAACCTTTAGCTCTTATTACCTCCTCATTAAGTATAAGTTACTAAGAATTAATAATCGAAATTATCTTGACTTATAAAGTATATATTTATTATTTATAAAACAGCTAAAAATGACTGCAAGCGAACTTAATAGTTACATCATTGTGATTTCTTTAAAAAGATGTTTTTCTGAGGAGTATTATTAATTTTATTTACTGCACCTTTTTACATACAAGAATACTCATGATACTCATATAAATTTTCCCACACTGTCTACAATGGATAGTTTATGTGGTAAATGTAGAAAAGTGATTAATCTTGACTTTGTGCTCAGACAACTAACTATATAGTATATGGGATATGTTGGAAGACTATAAAAAGCTCACTTGATAATTGGGCTATTTAATGTTGAGCAGTTTACTTTTGTAAAAATTAAGTTATAAAGTTATGAAAATTTTGGATTCTCAAGGACGATTATTTGGTAAAATCAGTATCTTAGACCTTGGTGCCGTGTTAATAATTTTTATGGTATTGGTGGGAATATTTGTCTTTCCTGGTACTAACAAAAATTCTGTTGCTCAAGTGGGCAATGTTATTACGAAACCAGTTGAAGTAGATGCTATTGCTTTAGGTTTAAAAGGTCGTTACCCTGAAAAATTATTAAAGGAGGGGGAAAAAACTCAATTAATTATCCGGAACCAACCTTATGGAGAAGTCGACCTAAAATCTGTAGAGTTTTTGACTCGAAAAGTGGCAGTTCCTCAACCGGATGGAACGGTAAGAGCTTTACCAGATCCTAGAGATAAAGAACTATTTAGTAGAAATGTTTTACTAACATTAAAAGGTCAAGGCAGAGTTACTAATGATGGTCCTGTTTTAGGAAATATTAAGGTAAAAATTGGGATGACAATTGAGCTAGAAGGTAGGGACTATAATTTTAATGCTAGTGTAATTGATGTACGAGTACAAGAGTAATTTATACTATTTCTCTGTAATAACTTGCTTAATAATTGTTGCTTATATCTTATTTACACTGACTATTTTTAATCTTGAGATATTATACAAAGTGTCAAAACAAAATTTGAATTTGTTTTAATAATCAGTGTGATTAAAAGACTTTAAATAAGATTTCTCTTTGGCAAAAAAATATAATTTCTAACCTCAAGAATGGTATTGCAGCTATTTATTATGAATCTTAATTCCTAATAAATGGTTCCTAGTAATTTGTAGCCAATATTTATCATTATTGCTTAGTATTACAGTATGTTTAATAATCAGTGAGATATACTTTTGCTAAGTAAGATGCTCATAGTAAAATATTTTACTATTCACAGATTGTAGATAATTTTATTATCAATGCTGTATCTGTAATTTCCTATAAGTATTAGACTACTTAACTCCTAACTCTCAAGAAGTAGAAGTTTGGTAACTGAACTTCTACTTTTGCTATTAATCAGAAATTTATTTAGTTGCTACTACTGCTAAATTCCAAGCAAATTTTTTAATTAAAGGCAACTTTTTTAACACCACATCCAACTTTTCTAATCTCCTATACATTGGTTCTAATCTTTGATGTTCAATAATAATCTTCTTCCAATAACGTTCTTGATTTGGATTAACTTTTTCAATTAAATAAAACCTGAGAAAAATCCACAGAGTTGCTAACCAAAAAGTATCATAAGCTGTTTCTGAATAAAGAGATTTGATAAAATCAATAATATTAATATCCAGAGGCGTTTCATCCTCAGTTCTCACTTTTGTCGCAATGCGTCGATAAATATTAATAACTGGATTATGTTTTAATGGGTCCCAAAAACAAGCTTTACCGCCAGGTTTAAGAACCCGATGCATTTCCCTAATTGCTAATTTTGGATTTGGTAAGTGGTGAAGTAAGTTAGAAGCATAGACAAAATCAAAGGTATTATCAGGAAATTCTAATGCCATAGCATCCATAACTTTACCTTCAACTTTTACACTATTTTTTTCTGCTAAATTAACAGCAACATCTACCATCCCTGAAGAATAATCTGTCGCTAAACACCGTGCTCCTTTTTTGGCAAAATAAACACTATTTTCTCCAGCTCCACAACCTAAATCTAACAAGTATTTATCTATTAAATCTCCCATTTGTTTAAGAATAAATCTGTTTTCTGGTGCGGTACAACTTTCAAAATAATCAACTACTCGGATACCTTCAATATCAATAGTTGATGCCCAAACATCGTGAAATTTTCGCTCTTTAGCTAATACTTTGTCTTCCATTGATTACTTCCTGATATTTTAAATATGTAAAAAAAAATTGCTTTTACAGTAACATTAATTATTGTATTTGTTTTCAACCCAAATGATTACGGGATTTTAAATTCAATTTAGGTCTAAATTTTTATTGGATATAAATAATATTAAATATAGCACTAGTTGTTAATTTATTGATTTTTTTTGACATCTAATTCCCTTTAGCAAATTGTTGTTCGATCACCTTTAACTTCTCTTATTACTACATCAGTAACAGGATAGGAATTTTCACTCAAATACAGCGCTTGACCTTGTTATCAGGTATACCCCGCGGGCAAGATGCATGCACTACATAATTTTCACAAAATATAGCCGTACATTATTTGCCTGATCGGATGCTGTATATAGTTTGACGATCTAGAGCTAATTTAGTACTTTTCTTAAATTCATCAAATAAATTATATCAGTATTTACCCATAATAACCTTATGTAGTAGAGGTTTTCATATTGTGGAGCATGAGCTGCCATTAACCCCTACAAATGCTATATATATAGTTGTTTTATAGTAAATGGGGTTTTTCCTAATAACTGAGCGTTAGCACTCCCAAATACTTGAAGTTTTAGTAGGTTTTACCGAGTTTATTGCCCTAATTATTATTGTTCAAATCAAGAAATTTTGTTAATAAACCCGGTTTCTACAATAAGTTTTAAGCTAGTCAACTACCAGCTACTACTTCCGTAGGTTGATCCTTTGGTAAATTTATTTTCTCTACACCTCTTTGCAAAACTGCATACAACCGATTTAAAGCACTTAGATAAGCCTCAGCAGATGCCACAATAATATCAGTATTAGCAGCATGACCAGAATAAACCCGCCCTTCATGGCGCACGCGAATAGTGACTTCCCCAATAGCATCAATACCAGCAGTTACAGACTGCACAGAAAACTCAACTAAATCATTTTCTACATTCACCACTCGGTTAATTGCTTTGTACACAGCATCTACAGGACCAGTACCAATGGCAGCATCAGTTAATTCTTCCCCATTGGGAGTGCGGATAATAACTGTAGCTGTAGGGCGAGAGCGATCGCCACAAGAAACCTGCACCAACTCCAAACGGAATAGTTCCGGTGGTTGTTGAATTTCAGCATTAACAATAGATTCCAAATCCCAATCTGTTATTTCTTTCTTTTTATCTGCCAAGTCTTTGAACTTGATAAACGCCTTATTAATTTCTTCATCTGAAAGTTTAAACCCAAGCTCTTGCAACCTACTTTGGAAAGCATGACGACCCGAAAGTTTACCCAAAACAATCTGATTATCTGTCAACCCAATTGACTGAGCATCCATAATTTCATAGGTCAGTTTATTTTTGAGTACCCCATCTTGGTGAATACCTGACTCGTGAGCAAAAGCATTAGCACCAACAATAGCTTTATTTGGTTGCACGAACATTCCTGTCAAACTAGAAACCAAACGAGATGTTTTGTAAATATGACGAGTATTAATATTAGTTAGTGGTGTTTCTGACTCTGGTGGGCGACCAAAAAATGGGTTGAAATATTGTCGCCGAACGTGAAACGCCATTACCAATTCTTCTAAAGCAGCATTACCAGCACGTTCCCCAATGCCATTGATAGTACATTCTAACTGACGAGCCCCATTTTTCACTGCTTCCAGAAAATTAGCGACTGCCAAACCCAAATCATTGTGACCGTGAACTGAAATAATAGCTTGGTCAATATTTGGTACATTTTCTTTAATACCCCGGATCAGCCCCCCAAACTCAGCAGGAGTTGTATAACCTACAGTATCAGGAATATTCACAGTAGTAGCTCCAGCAGCGATCGCCTTTTCCAATACTTGATAAAGAAATTCTGGGTCAGAGCGACCCGCATCTTCCGGAGAAAACTCTACATCGTCTACAAAGGTTTTAGCATAGGCAACCATTTCTGAAGCAATCTCCAATACTTCTGCTCTAGTTTTCTTCAGTTTGTAAGCTAAGTGAATATCAGAGGTAGCAATAAAGGTATGAATACGCGCTTTAGCTGCTGGTTTAAGGGCTTTACCTGCTGCCTCAATATCTGCACGAGTTGTTCTTGCCAAACCGCAAATAGTTGGGCCTCCTTCTACTCCCACTATCTCAGCAATTTTTTGTACTGCCTCAAAATCCCCAATACTAGCATAGGGGAAACCAGCTTCAATGACGTCTACTCCCAAAAGAGATAGTTGTCGAGCAATGGTCAATTTTTCATCTATATTGAGAGTTGCTCCTGGAGATTGTTCTCCATCCCTGAGGGTAGTATCAAAAATAATAACTCGGTCTTGACTGGTGATCATTGCTTTTTCTTCTTTTACTCTATAATGTTAAAGGGAAGTTGGCTTTATTTTATGCAATTTCTTTTCAAGTCCCTACACAAGCGACCGACTATAAAAGTTACAATACAAGACCGGACTTAGTTTGTAAACTTTTAGCTAATAGTCGGTAGGACTTATGCACGCACTTTAAATTATACACCAAAAATAGGGGTTAAGAACCAAGTGCTATGGCAAATGAAAACCTCTACTATTTATGGTAATTATGGGTAAGTCCTAGTAGGATTTTTCTTTAACTGCTACTTATATTGTTCAAGCTTGGCCACTATCTCTAGTTGATATTTTCCCCGGCTGTTAGGCACCCTTAAACAACTGACCCGTGGCTCTGATGAGAGTTAATGTTTTACGGTTAGCCTAACCCACCCCTCTTGGGAAGTGAACCGTCCATTTAAAGTCTGAGAATGCCTGAGGGCGACTTACTAAAAATTCTTGTTTGTCTTTGCTTGTTTCTTCAGGGTGCGAATTTCTCCGAAACCTAAAAGCTGCTCAAGTTCAACTTGAGGGTACGCGGAGAGTTTCTTAGGATCTCTTCTGTTGGAGGGTTTTTAGTGATACAAGGCGCGTGTTCAAAAACTACTTATTAAAAAGCTTGATGGGCGGGCGAGGCTTTAGAGCAAATTTTTCCCTAAATTTTAGATAAATGTTAGTATAATCTGTGAAAATTATAATCCACTTCCATCTCCTCCCAGGATTTGGAGTTTTAGGGTTATAGCACTTTACTCACTATTTTATGGTAAGATAAATATATCAGTTTTACTAAGCTCATTACTTTGAGTTTAGTAAAAGATTTATTGAAAGCATCTACTAAACCTATTCAATAAAAAGATTTATTGAAAGCACTGACTGAATAAATCGACTAAATAAATATTTAAAAGGACTGGTTCTACTATCAAACTAGGGATAATGTACTGGCAATTTGAAGTTCTATAAGTGCTGGCGATCGCTGATTATTAGAAAATAGTTTTACTATCTTAAATTTAAGTTGCGATCGCTCAATTTGATCAGTTTTCTATACCCTACCTTTTCAACCTTAGTCGGTCTAAAACAGATATTTTAAATTATTTTTTTTTAATTGATGGTATTACTCTATTGAATAAATTTCTCTCGATCTGAATTAGTTAAAAATGGATTGTATTGTTCATCAAAATGTTATGGTAATTAAATTACTAATATGTAGATGTATACTAAAATCAAAAATCAAAAAATTATATGTGTAGATTATTAGGTTATCTTGGTGAGCCAATCTTATTAGAGTCCATTCTTACTCAACCAAAACACTCGTTAATAGTCCAAAGTTATCAACCCCAAGAAATGCAAGAGTCATTACTAAATGCTGATGGATTTGGATTAGGTTGGTATGATACTCAAAAGCAGACTTCACCTTTTACTTATAAAAATACCCAACCTATTTGGAATGATATAAATCTTAAGAGTCTTGGTGGTTATATAGAGTCAGGCTGTATTCTAGGTTATGTTAGAAGTGCAACTCTTGGTCAAGGAATTGATATCAGTAACTGTCAGCCATTTAATTACAAAAATATACTATTTATTCACAATGGCTATATTGATCAATTTCGATCTACTCTTTATAAACCCATACGGGATTCTCTCCAAGATATTCCATATTTATTGATTAACGGTAATACGGACTCTGAACATATTTTTGCTTTGTTAATTAATGAAGTTCTTGAAATAATTAAGTATAACTTTCAAGAAGCTTTACATAATATATTAATGTTTTTGAAAAAAATTGCTCAGGAAAATAAAGTCAAATTTTTGGCAAATACAATTATTACAGACGGACATCAATTAGTTGCTTCTAGATTTGCTCAAGAGGCAAGTTCACCTAGTCTTTATTGGTTAAAAAATTCTTCTAAATTTCCTAATTCTGTAATTATAGCTTCCGAACCTTTGTTTGCAGATGATTGGCAAAAGTTTCCAGAACAAAGTATCACTAAAGTCAGTGAAAATCTTGATATTCAGATCTATCAAATATGAAAGAGAAATATGAGATATTTATCCCAAGAAAAATATCTCTATTTTAGATATTATATTTTAAGTGAAGTTAATTAATACAATAACCCCGATACAAAATACTATTTTGGGGTCAAAAAATCGACCATAAGTGAATTATAAAAAATTGCTTATTTTACCTGGTAAGACCTAGATATTATACTTAATACTTGAGTATTAGTGTCTGAAATTAAATTAAATAAAGGGAGAGCGATCGCCTGTTTAGCACAAAATATTTTTTTTAGAAAAAAAATATAAAATTTAACCATATTAAACTTCATGAGTAGTATAATTACTCATTAAAGAAAAGAGAAGCTGACTTAATATGCAGTGTATAGTGCATCTATAGACCTAAAATTTATTGTATGGGTAAAACTCTACACAATCATCTGAATTCTATATTTTTGAGAGAATCAAAGGATGATGAGTATCCTCAGTAAATTACCAATTAATTAAGACAAAAGGAGAATAATTAGTGTCTAAAGTTGCTACTAAAAATATTACATTCTGGAATACTACTGGTTATAATTATCCAGGATTTGGCAAAACCGTAGAAGTCCCTGATGGCCTAGGTGGCACAATAAGTATTACTTATAATCAAATTGATTATAATGACCGTAACTGGAAAGCCAAACCAGATGGCAGTGTTCCTGTGACAGAAAATCGCTTCCTCTCAGGAGAAGTAGGGAATAATTTTAGCTTAACAGGCCAAGTACAAGGCATAACTGCTACTATGCCTCTTATAAGAACTCTAGGAGCTGAAAATAACTATTCTGTCACTTTAGATTTTAGTAAATACAAAGCCTCCGCAGGAGGTTCAAAAGCAACTGATGGTGCAACCTCTGGTGACACCTATTTAGCCATATCAAGATTTTTTAACGGTAGCAAAACTGGATATACAACCATTAAAGTCACTGCAAGAACTCTCGATGGTAGCGAACTTAACCTAGGTGATTGGAAATTATTCAACAGTGGAACTCTCGGCCAAGGCAATAATGCTCGGATATTCTTAAATGCAGCTACTCAAATTCTTTCTGGTAAAAACTCTCAAGGCAAACCAGAATTCTGCCCAACTCCACCTAACCCAAACTCTTCTCTTGGTAAAGGCACAGGGCTAGGTTTATTTGAGTTAGCAAGTAATCAACGTTATGTATCTATTACTCTTAGCTTTAAACAAAAAAAAATTACAGGTTCTTTGCCTAATGATTTACACGATATTTATGTTGCTAGCAATACTAGTTCTACAAGTCCAATTGATGTAACTCCTCCACCGATGGATATAAATCGTGGTTTACAAGTACATTTGCCATTGAATGAAATAGTCAAAAATGCCAAATCAAAAAAAGAAGTAGTTGATATTTCAGGAGCCCAACTCAATGGCAAAGTTAATGGTGCAAAAGTTGTCGCCGACTCAAAATTTGGTCATTGTCTAAGTTTTGATGGGGTGGATGACTATCTTGAACTACCAACAGCAACTATTCCTCAAACAGGGGCAATCACAATTAGTTTTTGGGCTAATGGTGATAACTCTTTACCCAAGGATAATTCCATAATAGCTGCATACGACCAAAGTAATAACAGGGTGATTAATATTCATTTACCTTGGAATAATAGTTACATTTACTTTGATTGTGGAAATACGGGAAACAGTTATGACAGAATAGAAAAATTAGCTAAAGCTGCTGATTTTAAAGGGAAATGGACTCACTGGGTATTTACGAAGAATGTTACCACTGGAGAGATGAAGATATATCTCAATGGTGCTTTATGGAGTAGTGGTAAGGATAAGAGTAAGCAAATAAGTGGCATGACCCTGGTGAAGCTTGGTTCTGGTTATGGATTTTATCATGGTCAAGTTGCTCATCTGCGAATTTATGACCGAGTGTTGTCTGCAGAAGAAATTAACGAATGTATGAAGGTGGATGTAACTCCTCCACCGATGGATATAAATCGT
>ENA-UENU01000228-UENU01000228.1-marine-metagenome-genome-assembly--contig:-NODE-228-length-8928-cov-189.015402_pt1 | contig 8928 bp, 8 predicted proteins | sample MGYA00237877_ERZ529326 | MGnify/ENA primary metagenome ERZ529326 (study PRJEB26372, sample SAMN05368344) | marine metagenome | biome: cultured habitat; feature: ocean water; material: water; isolation... | reverse complement strand
TATGTGTAGTCGGACTTTAGGAAATTGGTATAATAAGATTCTAGACACAACAAAAATAGAGTTATCATGGCAATATTAATGAACTTATAAAAAATACATAAATAGTTGACATCCTCCTGAAGTTACCTTATAGGAAAGCACAGGTTTTCTGCCAACTATTTAACCAAAAATTATAATTTTTCCTACTCAAATACTGAAAAATTCAGATATTTTTGTAAACAAATTCAATGAGATAATAACAATCTCAAATTTAGCAGTTTCAAGCATATAAAATACTTCAACCCACCAAAAAATATATAATGAAAACTTTACCCTCTAAGATCTTAACTGGACAGGCATAATTAAATAAGTCATTTGAAATCCTCCCAAAGGATTTAAAACTACTGGAGTTGTAGCAGTATTTAACTGAATAGAAATTTCAGAAGCTGAGGGAATAGCCTTTAATCCTTCAATCAAATATTTCACATTAAAAGCAATTTCTTCTGGCTCATCACTAGAGATTTGTGCTGCCATAGATTCTCGACCACTTCCCACATCTTGAGCATCTACAGATAAAGAAATTTCTTGATTAACACTATCAATAGTACACTTCAAGATATTATTCTTTTGGTCAGCTAAAACAGCAATTCTTTCCACAGCTCCTAAAAATTTTTTTCGATCTACATTAATTTGATTAGTAAACTGATTAGGTAACAATTGTTGGTAAGCAGGATATTGGCCTTCTAATTTTCGGCTAGTTAAACGCTGCTTTCCCAACTCAAAAATAACCTGATTTTCATCAAACTTTAATGTCACAGAAGAACCAGACTTACCCATACTAATCATACGTTCAACCTCTCTTAAAGCTTTCGCCGGAATTGTTACTTCAAACTCTTCTATTTCTGTAACTTCCTCTATTTCTTCCTCACCCTCCTGCATTACACTTTCTGTCTGGTTAAACTAAGCCAGGTAAATTACCCTACCCAACTCGTCTTCAAAACCGTGCGTGAGACTTTCACCTCACACGGCTCCTCTCCTAAACGTCCCAATTCAAGGGTACACCCCTGCTGAGTGTGCCAACATTCCCTACTGAGTGTGCCGACAATATTGTCAACCCATCAAAAACCTTGTTGCCACGGCTGGATGCTCTGTAAATTAACTTTTGCAACTTAAACACATTCCTCAGAACCCTTTTCCAATCTATGTTTTTCCACAACAAAATTCGAGCAACACTGACTTAAAACAGTATATTGTCTGTATCCCATGCCACACTTAAAAATAGTTTAGGTGACCCTAAATTTATTTTTAGTGTTTTAGCTTTGTTCATCGCTAATTGTTACCTTACATTACGTCTAACAGTGGGTACGTCTGCTAATATTGCTTTTTACCCAATCCTACTCTCTCTAAGACCTACGACTAAGTGTGTAGATTGACCTTGAATGGCTTCCTAAGTTCTCGACCTATATTCTTAGGTGTCTTAAAAAGGTTTCCTCGTTCCCTTATGCCTTTATTACGACTAATTTAGTGGGGTAAACTCTCCCGGAGAATTCTATATGGTTGTTGATATAGATATTGCCATGTCTATATCCATCGACCCTCTGACTTTAGTTCTATATTACCTATACAACTTTGAAATAGGTGTTGGTAACGAGAGTTTGATTACCTTCCTGTTCGTCCACTTGTTAGCCTCTGCTAAAAGTCTCAGTTATTTGCTAATTGAAACTTTGACTTCATTTAGACCAGCTTCACAGATTGATGTTCAGTCGCTACCGTGTGGCCTATGCTGTCAACCCAACAACAAGGCGGATGGAATTTCACCACCAAGGACATAAGAGTTTTCCACTGGCTTTATGTTTAATCTCCTCTAAAACTTGTAGTGGAAGGCTTGCTATACCTGCTTAAGGGAGGTTTTTACTAGCCAACGAGTCGCACGACAATAGCCAACCTATGACCATCTGTTGCTACAAACTCCAAACCATCTGTTTGTACTTTTAAATGTACTCCCGTCAATACTTGTTTGGTTTCATCAGGACTTGTAGCAAATAAAGTTCCTCTCAAGCCATCAATTAAAGCTTCCGATTGTAAATTGATAACTTCCCCAGCTTCCACATTTGGTAATTCTGGATATTCTTCTCCTCCCATACCTCTAACTTGATAACGACCAGATGTAGAAGTAAGAGTAGCGATCGCTTCCCCTGCATCATCATCAATGGTAATGTTACCTTCTGGTAGTCTGTTAAACTAAGCCTGGTAAGTTACCCTACCCGGCTCGTCTTCAGAACCGTGCATGAGACTTTCACCTCACACGGCTCCTCTCCTAAACGTCCCAATTCAAGGGTACATCCCTGCTCATTGTCTCAAGATATTAAGTCATGTAACTTGAGATTTGGAGATGTTTTGTGATCTCAAGCAGTTTTAGTATCCTGGCAATATCAGTGCAACATCAGTGCAACAGTTGTTTGTTCTTGTAGGTGTTCTCACCAACTCTAGACCTTGATATTTTTTGATCTATCTCTATTAGGTCTATCGATCTAAAGGTCAATTTACAAAATCCGCATCCCTACTTTGGAGAAATACTTCTGTTTTATCCATCTGACTGACTTATTTGGATGCCAACGACCTTGCCCATCGACCTAGTCTTTAACCTAAGAGATTATCCAACTTATTGAATATTTTCTTACTGACTACGCCTGAAAAATAGTTGGCCTATCTTCTGATTACCTAATCCAGTTTAGCTATCAGTGCTTCTACTGGTGCAGTTTTATGTGAGTTACATAAAACTGCTAATCTTCAATAATGAATTTTGATACTCTCAAAAGATTATTTAATCAGAGTCTTAAATCCTAATTTTGCTGTCTTTACCTGACCTTATCTGATGGTAAAACCTCGAAAATCGAATCCAGGTTTATTCCGTTCTATCAAACTTACCCAAACTTACATCCCTCAGGATTTACATAAGCTTTGGAGCTAACTTCCGTGTTTCACCCCCATACCACTGACCGCAGCCTGTAATTTATCTTCACAAGCAGGAAACACAATCGTAAAGAAGCAATCGCTACTTCTTAACATAGTTTTTGCTTATTACTCATACTGCTACAATATCGCTATATATGTGTAACTTTAGATAAATCAAGTCAATTTTCATTGAACTATCAAATTCCCCGGCAGTTTTCTTTCTCGGGTCTACCTAGGTCAGGCGTCTAACAGCTATCAATCTAGCGTAGTAACTAGAAGTCAGAATTTTTTTGTATTTATGCATCTTGCAGATATTGCCACTAATGGATGCTCTGTAAATTAACTTTTGCAACTTAAATACATTCTTCAAAACCCATTTCCAATTGATATCTTTCCATTTTGGTTTTGGCTTGATACTCAATTAGAAAAGCATATTATAGACCGTATCCCATGCCACGCTTAAAAATAAATTAGGATTACCATTATTTCTCTTTAGTGTTTTAGCCTTATTCATTGCTAGTTGTTACTTCACATTACGTCTAACAGTGGGTACGTCAGCAATCAAAGCTTTTTACCCAATCCTACTCTCTCTTTGACCTACAACCTTTCGTGTAGATTGACCTTGAATGGCTTCCTAAGTTATCAACTATTTACTTAGGAGTCATAGAGAGGTTTCCTCGTTCCCTTATGCCTTTATTACGACTGATTTAGTGGGGTAAAATCTCCCGGAGGGTTCATACTAGTTGTTAATATAAAGGTTTCCATCCCTATATCCATTATCCCTCTGACTTTTGTCCTACATTCCATAGCTGCCTTGGGAATGGTTTGATATAACGAGAGTTTAATTACCTTACTGTTCGTCCACTTGTCAGCCTTTGCTAGCGGTATCGTTCCTGGCAACTAGTATTTTCCCGCATTTAGACCAGCTTCACGGATTGATATTCAGTCGCTACCGTGTGGCCTATGCTGTCAACCCAACAACAAGGCGGATAGAATTTCACCATCAAGGACATAAGAGTTTTCCACTAGCCTTATCTTTAACCTCCTTCAAAATATGCCATGGAAGGCTTGTTATACCGAAGTTTCATCAGTTTTAACTAACCAACGAGTCGCACAGAAACAATATCATTAAATAATTTGGCAGGTAAAGTAAAACTTCCACTGGTTTCTACAACTGCTGGAAAGCTGGAACGAATTCCTAAACCTAAGTCAAAACCTGTTAACTCTAGACATTGAGAATCAACATCTGCAGTTAATAAAACATTTGCTAGTAGTTAAACTAAGCAAGCCCATTTCCGGCTATCCTTTATAGAGTCTGCTCGTCTTCAGAACCGGACGTGAGACTTTCACCTCATCACGGCTCCTCTGCTAAACGTCCCTTTTTATAAGTACACCCTTTGAAATTCACCAAGGGAGCTAACTAATTCTTAAAGTATAATTGCTACTCTTGGGCAGTTTTCAAATCATGGCAGTGCCGGTGCAATAACTATTTGTTTTTATTAGATATTGTCACCACTTTCTTACCTTAATGATCTTGGCTCACGCGCCTAACAGTTAGTAACAAAGCATAATCACTAGAAGTCATAAATCTTTGATACTTAATGATATTGCGAATTTTGCCAAAGCTGGATGCTCTGTAAATTAACTATTGCAACTTAAATACATTCTTCAGGGCCCATTTCCAGTCTATCTCTTTTAACTTAAGAGCATGATTTATAGATATTTGAGATAGTATATCGTCTGTATCCCATGCCACACTTAAAAATAGTTTAGGTGACCCTAAATTTATTTTTAGTGTTTTAGCTTTGTTCATCGCTAATTGTTACCTTACATTACGTCTAACAGTGGGTACGTCTGCTAATCTTGCTTCTTACCCAATCCTGCTCTCTCTAAGACCTACGACTAACTGTGTAGATTGACCTTGAATGGCTTCCTAAGTTTTCGACCTATATTCTTAGGTGTCTTAGAGAGGTTTCCTCGTTCCCTTATACCTTTGTTACGACTGATTTAGTGGGGTAAATTCCCCCGGAGAGTACGGTTATGGTTGTTAATAATTCCACCCAGATAGAATTATCCATTGACCCTCTGAACTTTCGTCCTATATTCCATAGCTATCTTTGGAATTTTCCTAATAACGAGAGTTTAATTACCTTCCTATTCGTCCACTTGTCAGTCTCTGCTAGAAATCTCACTTATTTGATAGTTAAAGCTTTGACCCCGTTTAAGCCAGCTTCACGGGTTGATGTTCAGTCTCTACCGTGTGGCCTATGCTGTCAACCCAACAACAGGGTGGTAGGAATTGCACCTACAAGGACATAAGAGTTATTCACAAGTCGAGGTTGTCCTCATATTATTGACTTTGAACGGCCATTTATACCCATTTGTGGTTTAGTGGCCAACGAGTCGCACCTGGGTGATTAGGTCGAGAAGGAACTGCACGACTAACTAGAGAAAGGTTACTGCTGTTAAACTAAGCCAAATGAGTTACCTCATTCAACTCGTCTTCAGAACCGGACGTGAGACTTTCACCTCATCACGGCTCCCCTCTTAAACGTCCCAACTGAAGGGTACATCCCTACCTTAAAATCTACATATCCCATAATTAATAACTAGTTAAGTCCTGTAACCTTGTTAGTTTTGAATATGTGTTCTGATCTGAGGCAGTTTTAGTATCGTGGCAATCTAGGTATAACAGTTGTTGATCCTTCTAAGTGTTGTCACCACCTTAAGACCTTAGTTTTATGTAGTCTACTGACCTTAAAACAGTATCTCTGAGGGTTAATCCATAAGATGTGCATTTATTCTTTTGCTGTTTCTTGTCACTTCTTTCGTTATACCCGGATCTTTACCCATTCTGTTACTCAAATAGATCCAGTCAACATCTAATTGTTATTTACTACCTTTAAGTTTGATGTACCTTATAATAATAATATCAGAGTGTTGATATCGTAGATTTTTAATACCACCTATACCAGTAGTTTTCTTTCCCTGATTATCCTGTTTCAGGCCTCTAACAGGTACAACCTTGCGTAATAACTTTTGGTCAGAAGTTTTTGATATCTACGTCTATTGAGAATTTCACCACAACTGGATGCTTTGTAAATTAACTTTTGCAACTTAAACATATTCTTCAAGACCCGTTTCCCGTCAATATCTTTCCACTTCAAGTGAAGATTGACACATACACGGGACAATATATAGTCTGTACCCCATGCCACACTTAAAAAGGGTTTTGGATTACCCAATATTCTTTTTAGCGTTTTAGCCTTATTCATTGCTAATCATTACCTTACATTACGTCTAAAAGTGGGTACGTCTGCATAGATATGCTTCTTACCCAATCCTACTCTCCCTAAAACCTACGACCCTATGCGTAGATTTGCCTTGAATGGCTTCCTAAGTTTTCGACCTATATTCTTAGGTGTCTTAGAGAGGTTTCCTCGTTCCCTTACTCCTTTATTACGACTGATTTAGTGAGGTAAAATCTCCCGGAGGGTTCGGTATGGTTGTTGATAATCTTGACTTAATAGGATTATCCATTGACCCCCTGACTTTAGTCCAACATTCCATAGCTACCTTTGAAATGGTTTCAAATTACGAGAGTTTAATTACTTCCTGTTTGTCCACTTGTCAGTCTCTGCTAGGGGTCTCACTTATTTGGTAGTTAAAGCTTTGACCTCATTTAGGCCAGCTTCACAGTTTTGATATTCATTCGCTGCCGTGTGGCCTATGCTTTCTACCCAACAACAGGGCGGCGGAATTTCACCACTAAGGACATAAGAGTTATCCACAAGTCGAGGTTGTCCTCATGTATTGACTTGGAATGGCTATTTATAACTGTTTCCTCAGTCTTAGTAGCCAACGAGTCGCACTAAGTCACTTTGAGTACAAGTTAATTTCATTTGAGTTTAGTTATTCATATTAAGAACCTGAGGTTTTTTCAATAAAACTTACCTCAGATCGAAATTTTAACATTCTTAACTTGAATAATCTAGACCTCTAAAATTAGACGAAAGATATGAGTAATAAAATCTCAGGTTAATATCTGTGGAAAATGTGGAAAACTCCAATTTTTTTTTTACTATATCAATGATTTCACCAATAAATACCTGTGGAAAACCTGTGGAAAAATTTATTTTTGCTTCAAGAGAAAGTTTGAGATTTTTCATAACTTCAAATTTTGAGATACTCCAAACTGATAAGATATAAAAGTAGTTAGGGCAAATGCAACATTCTCACATATCTCAAATATAGTTAGAGCCAATTTACAGTACTTTTGGTTGTTATTAGGTACACATTTAGTAAGAAAAATTCTCACAATACAAGATTTTTACTCTTCAGATTTGTACCTCAAACTCTGAAATTTGCTTTCCATTTCTGGCTTCTGTCATACCCTCTATTTTCAATATTCATACTTCACATACCAAACCCAGACCTTGAGGTTTAGATTAAGACTTTTGCTATTTGATTTAAAGTGGTTAAGGCCGATGAAATTGTAGATTTTATATTTTTCCACAAGTTTTCCCCAAGTTTTCCACAGACCAAAAATTTTTTACCAATCAAAACTATAAGGTCATAATTAGGGACTTTCCCATCAAAACAAATAGAATTTAGAAGGTAAGCAATAAAGGCAACGAAATAAATAAGTCCAGTTCAATAATTGGATAATTTATTTTTGCTATTCCTTAATAAGTAGGTAGATATAAAATTTACATTAAACCTGAAGGGGTGACAAAGAAAGCTAAAATATTAATTGGATAATGAGTATCGCCCTCTTGCCTTTTCGATATTTGAGCTGATGTTAAGACAATTGGCTATCAGTTCCTTAGCTTTTTTTTGGCAAAACTTCTAGAGAAATTTTACTAAGATTGCCCTCTATTTTATTTTCCGTCTCAAAATAGCTATTTCATCTATATTTTCTACCTTTTTCTGCATAATTTGCTACTCCAAAAAAGCCGATTTTGGTGCAATTAATAATAAACTTAGCGTCAGCTAAAGTAATTAATAATATTAAATAAATTAGCGTTAACTTATAATTTTAGTTTCTTCTATATTATAGCCTCCTATTTCAAAATTACTGAAAATCTATTCAATGCACATTCATTTGGGCTAAGGAATTAAAATATAATCTAATTCCTAAATATTTATGAGGATAAATAAAGGTGATTATGGAGAAAAATCCGATTTTTTTATTCTATTTATTTTACGAATAAAATTTACTTACTAAAACTATAATTTTTGGTAAGTTTAACAACTATGAAATAAATCAAAAAACAACTTTCTGAATTCCTAATTATGTAATGAAAATGCCGAAAAGTCATTATTTTTTTGATATTATAGATATGCTTTTTTGTAAATCAAACTAAAACTAGTTTTTTCTTGATATTTTTCATTATTTATATAGTTTAATATTACAAATTTATATCTCATAAAATTACTATTTTATAACTAGTAAATAGAGTTAAATTTATGAATAATAATTATTATTATATATAAAAAAATACTATTACTTTTTTTCAATGTTCGTGATATATATATGCAAAATGTGAAGCTTATAAATTAAGTTAACTACTAACAGGTTGACTACAAAAAATTGATTCGTGTCAAGAGAGAATATAGTATTTAATTGTCTGAAAAATTTGATTCAACCCACTCATTTAACAGTAGAAACTACAAAATTTCAAACTTAACTTGAGGTAAAGATAAAAAACATTGCATAGCCCAACGACAACTTTCAAAGAGAGTGTATTTTAGTATTTGATTAGCTAAGTTTTCCAATCCTTTATATCTATGTTCTATAGTCAGAGAAATTAAATTTTTTCAGGTTTCCCCACATAAAATTTTAGTTATCCCAGCAGATGCTTATGGTAAAGTTGAGGTATAGTTATCAAACTTTTAGCAGCACTTTTCAAAATTTAAGGTTTCAGGGTATCCTTGACTAAATATATTTATAGTTGTTTCAATTAAGATTGAGACAAAAATTAAGTAGAATAA
>ENA-UENU01000219-UENU01000219.1-marine-metagenome-genome-assembly--contig:-NODE-219-length-9681-cov-188.286277_pt1 | contig 9681 bp, 8 predicted proteins | sample MGYA00237877_ERZ529326 | MGnify/ENA primary metagenome ERZ529326 (study PRJEB26372, sample SAMN05368344) | marine metagenome | biome: cultured habitat; feature: ocean water; material: water; isolation... | reverse complement strand
TAAAATGAAGTTTATGATATTAAAAATGATATTTTTTGCTGGTTTTTAAGGTATTCTGAAGACTTGAAAAATTAGTTGATGCCTCATCATTTTTAATCTTTATTCATTTTAGCGATCGCCTCCTTATTTCACGATTTCTAAGAATAAATTATGATTATCGCATTATGTTATTTAATATAATAAATACTTGACAAAAATGCCATTCTTTTTATCAGACTACAAGTATAAAAATGACAAATCCTGATAATAACCCCTGTTTTTTAATAAACCTTTAGATTAAAGTCAAGAGTAAATATACTCATATTGAACAAATTTTTGATATATTTTTAATAATACCTCGAAAAGACAGCAGAGAAAAGCTTAAATATTATAAAGATTTATTTTTGATAGAGAAGTGGTAAAATAGAAAAATAGGTAGTATGCTGGACTCAGTAACCATTACTACTAAAATTATCAAAAATGTTTGATACAAAATCTAAGTACAGCTTATGGGCCATAACTGCTATTATGACCATACTCACCACTACTCAAGCTGGTGCTTCTTCTTTTAAACTAACCTCAAAACAACTTCAATCAAGCAATACCAAAATTATCGCTCTCGATCAAGAAGCTAAAACAGAATTCGAGCGTGGGATTAAACTCTACAAAGAAGGAGATCTAAAATCAGCAGAAGCAGCATTTCGCAAGGCTATTGAACTTGATTCAGAATTTGCAGAAGCTTATGCTAACTTAGGTAGTCTTTTGGCAAGTCAAAATAATTTACCGGAAGCAATATCCCAATTTGAAAACGCTGTTCGTCTTAAACCAGAACTAGCGGTGCTTCATTATCAGTTAGGGGTAGCTTTGTATTTGGAAAATAAACGACCTGAAGCGTTAGTATCTCTGACTAAAGCTAGAGACTTATTAACAAAACAAGGAAAAATTGAAGATGCAGCAAAAATTGAGAAAGCAATAAAAAGGATTCAAGCAGAATCTTAATTGATGTTTTAATACGATAATTTTCGGAAATTATTTCACCGAATAGATATAGGGGAGATTTTTCAGCTCTTTGAAAACATAAAAATATCGAATCAAGTTTCTGAATCTCATTTGGCATTTTAGCCGGTCGCCAATATTTCTGTATAGTATGACGAATAGAAAATTTTGGTTGGCTAAGATGAAAGGCAAATCGTTATTACTAGTTTCAGAATCAGATGATTACTTATTAGACTATTATAATATGTGTTGAAGTGATAAATATAGTTAATAAATTACGGGGTGATAAGCTAGTTAAAAGTTATATATATAAATGGGTGAGCCTTTAGAAAATGAAGAATACTTTAACTAAAAAAAAACTTTATTGACAGTGAATGGGATGTAGTATGAGCCAAAGGCTTGCTCTACATCCCCTACTTTTAGCTGAATTATTTATTTATTTCAGTAATTTTTAAAATCGTTAAAAATATTATAAAAAAGAACTGGTAATTACAAATAAAAATCAATAAATGTGAATATATTAGGCTTTTGTCAAAACCATATTAAGCTAACAGAGAACTTCTATAGTATCTGCTTTCACGTTAGTAGATAAAAAAATTATTCTATCTGTTGAATTTAAGATTTACTTTATGCATCAGCTCTAATTTGTTTTACCAATATTCTTTTTTTAGCTTTCTCTTGGAGATTTCTAGTGAATAATTTAATAGTTTTAAAAGAGGAGTTGCTATGAATAAAAACTTCCTCTTTTTTTGCAAAGGCTAGACCTAACTAGAAAATACAAATGCGACTATTTCAGAGTATAACTACTATCTATTGCGATGGAATAACCTGTAATAAAACTAGCCACATCAGAGCATGACCAAACAAGGGCATTAGCCACTTCTAAATATACTTCCACTGCTTAAAAGTAGCAGCTTGACCACATTGCTGTTGATTTTCATCTAGAATATTCCAGATAATAGCATTTGAAATCCAAAATTGTTTGCCTTTGCTAGAAATACGTATTCCCCGATAATTATCAATATACCCTTGAGTTTTTGCCTGGGTCAGTAATAGCTGGCGATCTTCGCGCTGTAAAGGTTGCGCTGTCTCACAAGAAGGGGTATGAGTGAACTGTTCCCAAGTCATTTCCCACAAATCTAATGCTTGCTGATTACCATAATTTAAGATAGGGTTTTCTTCTATACCGTGAGAAGCAACAACAAATGAAGTTTCCCATAATGCTTGAGCCATAAGTTGTGGAGTTCCATCTATATCGAGTAGACATTGACCAGTCCAATGTTTATAGCTCAATAACAGCCTTTGAGTATGGTGAATGATGGTTTCTTGTTTCCAGGGATATAGGATATTTTCAGTCATTAATGATTTTTTAAAAGTTAATCATCAAGAATTTTATCTTAATTTTTTACTTTTTGAATTAAATTGCCTTTGACTTTTTACCTAGAAATTTGAATTAATGATTCATATTGCCTGAGAATAAAGATGTATGTCAATTTTACAATAAGACTTTGCTAGAAATATGTTGTATGATCTGGCTGTTTCGGAGGACTATGTTATCAGATAATTAATTATTGAAAAAACTAATTTATAATTTTTGGTTGTTACGAAAAAAGATATAATTATGATATTTAATACCTAATAAAGAAATCAGGTTAATTGTTTTGATTTTTATTTTTAAAACTACACAATTTCCTTGATAAACCTTCTCTGTAGCTTCTATAAGTTTCTGAATTATATAAATTAACTGTTATTCAAGATTAATATATTTGCAGATAATGAGAAAAGATTCAATGAAAAAAATCACTAATACACTTTTGATTTAACGAATATTTTTTAACTATATTTTATATTTTAATCCTTATATTTTAATCCTGGGTTTAAATAGTTAATTTTTAATAATTTTAGGGTTTCATTAATCCTACTTTTTAATCTAAAAAAAATAATATTTTCTGGCAATTTTTTTTGTGATTTTGGTAGGGAATAATTTGACTATTCAGTTTATAGTTAAATAGTTTTAATAGAGGAGTTGCTATTTGCAAAATTTCCTCTTTCTGTGCATCTGTTTAAATGTCTACTGATTGTCATGATTTTCATTTTGTTATGATTAGGACATCTGTATTCATGTTATTAAATGATACTTTTTATTTAATCTCACTTCTTGCTTTTTTGTATCAATTAACTTCCAAATATTTTAAAATTTTTTCTAGCTCATGGTCAAAATTATATAGTAATTTTTCATTAAAAATAAAGTGAATATTCAAATATTTCTGGTGTTTTAAAAATATTTCCATATTATTCATCCAATCATAAATAATAAATATTTGTCGGATTTTTGTTTAAATAAGTTGCTCAATTAGTTTCATAAACAGTAAAAGAAGGAAAATATCTTTTTACATAATGGGAAAATACAAAATTAGACTAAGAAATTGATACATATCTAGGATCGCAAACAATATATATTACTTTGTCAAATTTTTGGATAATAGTTTAAGCATTATCGCTGTTCGGGGAATTAATTTCTACTAGAATAGAGCTATTAATATAATGCTCTATATCATCAACTGGATATCTAAATATATTACTTCTTCTGGAAAATACAGCATTTTTTGTAATATCTAAATAATTAATATTAATCTGCTCTTTAAGCTGAACAATATCCCAAGTTTTAGCAACTTGATAATGGGTTGATTTTCAATGAAATTTTTATAGTCAAAATTACTATTATCAATAATAATGGGTTGATTTTCAATGAAACTTTTATAGTCAAAATTACTATTATCAATAATATTATGTAAGATTGTATAGAGTCAAAAGTTATCACTTTTAATTAGCCTAGCTTTTAGGATGTGCATAGTCTTCTCCTGATGAGTTATTAATTCTAGTAAAAGCTATTATTGTTAAACCTATACTTGAGAATTTTGTGGTAAAGTTTATTAAGTTTAGTATTTTTAGATATGCATTGAAGTCAATAATTTATCTTGCCTTGTAATAAGGATGTATATCAATGCTACAACCACTATCGACAAAAAGAGTTTGCCCAGTAATATAACCTGCCTTTTTTGAAAAGAAAAAGTCAATAGTTGCAGCTACGTCTAAAGGTTTACTAAGGTGCTTCATTGGTTTCCCACTTATGCACTGCTTTTCAATTTCACTACCAGGTGGAAAAATATCTTGACCCATTTCTGTTTCTATTCTTCCGGGAGTAACAGTATTAACATTTATTTTACTTGATACTAGCTCCAAAGCCTAAGTAGGAGCTAAACTAATCATTCCTACTTTAGCTACAGTATAACTGGTGAGCTCTTGGGCTCCTAAAGCAGCAATACTGGAAATATTAACTATACGGTCTTACTTTTTCTCCTTCATTGATGGCAACACTGCTTGAACTGTTTGTATAGCAACAGGCAAATTTAAGTCAATAACTGCTTCACATTTATCTAGTTTTACTTATTCTAGTGGCTGTGGGTATACTATTGCTACATTATTGACTACTCTATTAAAAAAATACTGCTTGAGTTTAATTAGCCAGAGTTTCTGTTGTGGCATAGCGATCGCTCAAATTAACTGTGACAAATTCACGAGGGAAGGGTTTTGCTGGAACATGACGTGTTAGGCTAATTACCAGATGTTCTTGTTTGGCAAGTATTCGGCTGTAGAAAAGCTTATTCCTCGACTTGCAATAGTTCTGAGAATAATATGCTGTTGTGTGATTTTTCTTGAGATTAAAATAATAGTTCTAACTACAAATAGATAATTTGGCAGCTTCAGATTAATTTTTGCTCACAAGTAATTCATCGGGAAAATTTGATTATAATTGTGATCTCTACAGATTACATAAACCTTTTTTTAATTCCTTTAGGTAGTTCAATGGCACTATCCTTTTTTGATTCGAGGTATGTATTCTCAAAAATTTATCTGTTGATTTTAGTTGTATGAAATTTCAAAATGTACTCTCTAAAAATCAGTAAAAAATGGTTGATCTCAATTAACAATTGAATTAGGATAATTTCAAAAGTTATAGTTTCCAAGTATGAGAGATATTTGGCAGTATCAATTGATTTTACAATATTATTTATGAGCTTTTTTTATTACTTCTTATTTCTAATAATCTGTATATTTGCGTTAAAATTTGTGTCGTGCCTTTCTAATTATTTTTGTGTTTTTATATCAAAATCAAATGAGTAGTTTAAATAAAAAAATTAAAACATTAGTAGATTTATTACAACATAGAGCTATCCAAAACCCGGAAAAAATAGGTTACAGCTTTTTAATAGATGGAGAAATAGAAACAGTTAACCTTACCTATAAACAACTGGAACAACGTTCACGGGCGATCGCTGCCTATCTCCAGTCAGTATGTCCACAAGGAGAAGTTGCCCTACTCCTCTATCAACCGGGACTAGAATATATTACCACTTTTTTTGGGTGTCTTTATGCAGGGGTTATAGCAATTCCTGCCTACCCCCCTAGGCCAAATCGTTCCCTAGACCGGATCCAAACAATTATTAGAGATAGTAAGGCCAAAATAGCTTTGACAACTAAATCTATCATTTCTAGCCTAGAACCTCGTGCCTCAGAAACTCCAGAATTAGAGAATTTAGGTTGGTTAGCTACTGACCAAATTCCGGACTATTTTGCAGATCAATGGCTTGAACCGAATATTAATGAGAATACCCTTGCTTTTCTCCAATATACTTCTGGTTCGACAGCTAAACCTAAAGGGGTAATGATTACCCACCAGAACCTTTTGCATAATTCTGGTCTTATTCATCAATGTTTTGGACACTCTGGTGAAAGTAAAGGAGTAATTTGGCTACCTCCTTATCATGACATGGGTTTAATTGGTGGAATATTGCAACCCTTATATGGGGCTTTTCCTGTCATTCTCATGTCTCCTTTGATGTTTCTCCAAAGTCCAGTGCGCTGGCTAAAAGCTATTTCTCGGTACCAAGGTACTACTAGTGGGGGACCAAATTTTGCTTATGATTTGTGTGTCCGTAAAATTAAGCCTGAACAGATACAAACTTTAGACTTAAGTAGTTGGGAAGTAGCTTTTAATGGTGCAGAACCTATTAGTGCTGAAGTTTTAGAACGATTTACTAATACTTTTTCTGTATGTGGTTTTCGCAGAGAAGCTTTTTATCCTTGTTATGGGATGGCTGAGGCTACTTTAATTATTTCTGGGGGTAATAAGTTTTCTCCGCCGGTAGAAACTAAGGTTGCAGCTAGGGCATTGGAAAAAAACCAGATTGTTTTAGTTTACCCAACAGAAGGAACAAAAACATTAGTGGGTTGTGGTCAAACTTTGCCAGAGCAACAGATTAAGATTGTTCATCCAGAAAAATTAACTCTTTGTACTGAGGGAGAGGTAGGAGAGATTTGGGTCTCTGGCCCAAGTATTGCTGGGGGTTATTGGCAAAAACCAGAAGCAACGAAGCAGATTTTTGCTGCTTATTTAGCTGAAGCACCCGGAAAAGAGCCATTTATGAGAACTGGAGATTTAGGCTTTCTGGAGGCTGGGGAATTATTTGTGACGGGTCGCCTTAAGGATGTAATTATTATTAATGGTCGAAATCATTACCCTCAAGATATTGAATGGACAGTGGAGCAAAGCCATCCCCTGATTAGACCAGGTTGTATTGCTAGCTTTTCTGTAGAAGTTGGAGGAGAAGAACGTTTGGTAGTAGTAGCTGAGGTAGAACGGAAATTTCGTCAACTCCTTGAGAGAAGTCAAAAGTCAAAAATAAAGAGTCAAAAATATGAATCTACTGATAAATCTGTGGGCTCGGTAGCAGTTGGTTTTTTCAGTGAGCGTAATGGTAAGTCTGAGAATAAAAATTCTGATAATTCTCAAGACTTAATTAAATCTATCCAAAGGTCTGTGTCAATAAATCACGATTTACAGATTTATCAAATATTATTGCTTAAACCGGGAGCTATTCCCAAAACTTCTAGTGGAAAAGTCCAGCGTTATGCTTGTCGCGAAGGTTTTTTAGCTGGAACTCTAAAAATATTTGATTAAAGAAAATGTTTAGGGGCTACATACAAATCAGAATTCAGAAGCCACAAGGAAGGGGCAAAGTTAGAGCTTAGAAGTATTCCCTAAGTGGGCTTGAGGATTTATAAATTTCGGCGCCTTGTTGCAGTAGTACTATAAATATTTGAATCTAGCTGCTTCTGCCTACTTCGTATAAGATAGTGGCACAATAACCATCATACCTTCCCTCGTGTTTTTTTGGGGTGGTCAATCAGTTGAGATAGTTAGCTATTTCAGGTAATTGTTACAACTAAAAAGCTACTGACTTACCTCAGAAGTTTGATTTCTGATTTTCTCAAGTGACTTTTTAACCCTAATTGTGTGCCATTGCCTATAAGCTACTGGAAAAAAACTGAGTGATAAGTAATTTTAATGTGGTGCAGGAGTGAACAATGAAATTGTTGAACCAGCTTGTGAATGAGCAAGACAAACAACATCTGTCCTTAGAGATGACTGATCGAGACCCTGCTTTGCAAGTCCCACAATTATCTCCAGTCAGAAAAAATATTAAGTCCTGGTTGATATCCCAATTGGCCGAACGGCTTGAAATTGAGACCGATCAAATAGATATTCAGCGGGATTTTACTGATTATGGTCTTAACTCAATTGAAGTGGTCAATCTTTCTGGAGAATTAGAAAATCTTCTGGGTCGGCGACTTCCTCCTACTCTTTTGTTGGATTATCCTACTATTGAGTCTTTGGCTGAATATTTAGTAGAAGATACTTCGGAGGATACTGGGCCAAATGTTCACAAAAAATTAGAAGATGAGGTTGAGGTCTCAACTTCTAATCCAACTACGGAAACTGAAGAAATTCCTTTAGAATATTATAGGTTTGACCTCTATCCAGAATATCTACAACTGCAAAAGCAATTGGCAGATATTAATTCTACTGGCATTAGTAGTCCTTTCTTTATACCTCAAGAACGGGTTAATAATAATACTACGGTTATTGGTGGTAGAAAACTGGTGAATTATGCTACCTATAATTATTTGGGTATGTGTGGTGACCCTTTTGTCTCTAACGCTGCAAAGGAAGCTATTAATCGTTATGGTACTTCTGTTTCTGCTAGTAGGTTATTATCAGGAGAAAAGCCTTTACATCAGGAGTTAGAAAGAGAAATTGCTGATTTTATTGGTGTAGAAGATAGTATTCTTTATGTTGGAGGTCATGCTACTAATGTAACTACTATTAGTCATTTATTTGGGCAAAATGATTTAATTCTCCATGACTCTTTAAGTCACAATAGCATTTTCCAAGGTTGTTTATTATCGGGGGCAACTATTATTGCTTTTCCTCATAATGACTGGGAAGCTTTGGAGAAGTTACTGCGCGATCGCCGTCATCGTTATAAGCGGGTACTTATTGCTATAGAAGGTGTATATAGTACAGATGGTGATATTCCAGAGTTACCAAAGTTTATTGAGATTAAAAAACATTACAAAGCTTTTCTGATGGTGGATGAGGCTCATTCTATTGGTACTATTGGTAAACATGGTCGTGGAATTAGTGAGTATTTTGGGATTAACCCTAATGATGTTGACCTATGGATGGGTACTCTGAGTAAGTCTTTTGCTAGTTGCGGTGGTTATATTGCTGGTACTAAAGCGTTAGTGGAATATCTTAAGTATACTTCTCCAGGGTTTGTTTATAGTGTGGGCATTTCTCCACCAGATACGGCGTCGGTCTTAGCTGCTATTCGGTTGTTGAAGAAGGAACCCGAAAGGGTGGCAAAACTACAGGAAATGTCTCGACTATTTTTGCAGTCTGCTCGTGAGCGGGGGCTTAATACTGGTATGAGTAAAGATTCTCCGGTTATACCTATTATTGTAGGTGAATCTATTAAGTCTGTAATGTTGTCCCAAAGTTTGTTTAAGCGAGGGATTAATGTTCCGTTTATGTTTTACCCGTCTGTACCACAAAATGCGGCCAGATTACGCTTTTTTATTACTTGTAATCATACAGAGGAGCAAATTCTTTTTACTATAGATGCTCTGGCGGAAGAGCTGAGTTTAATGGGTGTTTAATAAGTAGCTGATGGTTAATAGCTAATTATATTCTTGATAGAATTGATTATTAGCTATTAGCTATTCTGAAAATTGAAAGTCATTAGGGCTTATAGAGGTTTTCACTTAGTGAGACTAAAGTAGGGACGTTCCATGGAACGTTCCTACAAGCATTTTTGTTTGTAATAAGTGTGTTCTAAGTTTGCTGAAAACTACTATATAAATAAGGGCCCAGAAAAGAGTTTTTTTGACCTTAAGTTCTAGTTTATTTAAAAGAGCAGTTTGGGAATAGTTGGCTCTGGGTGTTTGACTTCAAGTTTTTGATATTTTTTGATAATTTGTGCTAATATTTTTGCTATCATATCAAGTTTAAGTATATTTTTCGTACGGTATTCCAAAAAACATAGTTTCTCCTCTGACTCAATTAATTGTATGAGCAAATTATCAAAGGAACGCTGAGTTTTCATTGCTTTCTATCACCCCTGACTAGCAAAGGTTATTGAGGACTGGTAAAACGATCTTTTGGTCATAACTTATTGTTAGGCTTTTCTAATTTTCAGAGTGATGTTTTATGGTTTCTGACAAAACCCGATGTTTCCTTTATCAGAGAGAAATGCTCAGGTCGTAAAAAGTTTGATTACCTAGACCGAATACACCCACCAC
>ENA-UENU01000217-UENU01000217.1-marine-metagenome-genome-assembly--contig:-NODE-217-length-9706-cov-203.127675_pt1 | contig 9706 bp, 3 predicted proteins | sample MGYA00237877_ERZ529326 | MGnify/ENA primary metagenome ERZ529326 (study PRJEB26372, sample SAMN05368344) | marine metagenome | biome: cultured habitat; feature: ocean water; material: water; isolation... | reverse complement strand
AGGTTAGCTGCCATACCATTCACATTATCAGTCAACTCTTTCCATATTCCAGCCACTCCTTCCACCTTCGCTTGGCCTCCCAATATTCCTTCGGTTCCTACTTCTTTAGCCACCCTACTGACTTCAGATGAAAACCCATTGAGTTGGTCTACCATTTTATTCAAAGTAGTCTTCAGTTCCAATATCTCCCCTTGAACATCAACAGTAATTTTCTGAGTTAAGTCCCCCTGAGCAACTGCTGTAGCTACCTCAGCAATATTTCTCACCTGTAAAGTGAGGTTAGCTGCCATACCATTCACATTATCAGTCAACTCTTTCCAAACACCAGATAACCCTTCTACCTTGGCCTGGACTCCTAATTTACCTTCTGTACCCACTTCCTGAGCAACCCGCGTTACTTCTGAGGAAAAACTATTAAGTTTGTCCACTATTTGATTAACAATGCTCCCAATACGGTAGAATTCTTCATTTAAGGGTTTTCCTTCGAATTGAAAGTTAATTTTTTTTGACAAATCTCCATTCGCCACTGCTTCTAAAACCAGAGAAACTTCCCTACTAGGTTTGGTCCAATTATTAATTAGTTCATTGAGGCTATCAATACTTGATTTCCATGAGCCTTTAACTTCTGTGAAACTTTTTCTAGTGGTTAATTCTCCTTCTTGCCAAACTTCACGACTAATGCGCCCAATTTCTTCTGCAAAGTTTTGATTAATTGCTATCATTTGATTAAAAACAATAGCTACTTCTCCTAAGCCATTATTTTCTGGAATACGCACAGTAAAGTCTCCATCTCTAGCAGCTTTCATAGCTACTAATAATGGATTAATATTAGGATTATTATTTATATCAATATCAGTTTTTAGTTGAGACCTTGGAGTTGATAAAATTGTTTCAGATTCAGTTATAGTTTCTGGTTTTTTTTCTACATTTATTTCAGTATCTTCAAAGAATACCTGAAGACCAGAATTTCGTTTTTTAGGAATTGTCATTTTAGCTATTAGTTATTATTTATGAACAAATGCAGCTATTTGCAGTCAGCTTTAAATTATAATTTTGTTGGTACTTATCCCTTTAAAAGAGGATAGCTAAGACCTTATTGATTTTGTCAGAATTTTCTACTTTGACTTTCAACTTATTTAAAATATGATTCATCAAGTATAAGTCTGTTACTGCTAGAACAAAGGGGTGGAAAAAGGAATTATTTTTAATAATCTAATTATTAACCTATTTTTACTAAAAAAGTTTAGATCCCTAGAAACCCAGTAGCTTTTAAAATCTCTTAAAATTGCAGGCTTATTTATGATGAATTAATGGTAAGTTTAGTTATGATAAATCTCTGGCTATTTCCATATAATTTTTAACAATTTGACTTGTGGGTGAAATATGAGAAATTGGCATACCCTCCTGTTGTGAGCGATAAACTAAAAGGGATTCTGGAATTTTATATAGGGGATAAGACATTCTTTTTACTGCCTCCTCAATTTCTTCAAAAATGCTATTTTTTAAGCTTTTGTTTGATTTATGTGATACTTTAGATTTCGTATAACGATTAAAAACAACTGTAAATCTATTAATTTTATGTATCGTCATTTCCTGAATGTTCTGACAATAAATTTTGAATTTTTCTAACGCCTCTAGAGAAAAAACACTACTATCAATAGGAATAACAGCCTCATCTGCTGCTCGTAAACTATTGAGCATAAATAAGCCTGTGTCTGAGGGCACATCAATTAAAATATAATTATAATAGGATTTAATTAGGGTTAATATTCGATTTAAAGTTCCGACTTTATCTTTACCTTGCTGCATTAAAATAGAAGCTGTTGCTAAATTTAACTCAGAGGGAACTAAATGAAGATTTTCTATTTGTGTTGCTAAAATTGCCTGAGTAATAGGAACTCCTTGATATTGATTAAATTGATTTAAAATTACATCATAAATAGAGTTTTCTAAATTATTTTCATCAATTCCTAACCCAGAAGTTGCATTCGCTTGAGGATCAAAATCTACTACTAATATTCGACTTTTTGGATTAATTATAGTTAAACATCCAGCAATATTTATGCAAATAGTAGTTTTTCCTGTGCCTCCTTTGAGGTTAGCGAAAGCAATAGTTTTAGCCATAATTGTTGAATTATGATCTTTACTATATATTTTTTTGATCAAAACAATGATTCTACTAAATCTAGTTATTATAAGTTGATTATAGACTCAATAATAATATAGATATCCATAATTAGCTTTTCTTTCCGATAATTTGAGTAATGATACTATTGCTAGTTTTTCAATCTGAAATACTCCAATTGTTTTTGTTAATATCATTATACATAACAATCTTCTTTTTACCTTTTTCCAAGTCTGACCACTTTTGGGAAATAGGGAATAAGCTATAGGTTATAGGTAAAAGTCTCGGAGTTTATTTATAGTTTTCTTAGATCCTTTCGCTATAGCGGTTATTATAGCAGTCTTATTTAAGTTGTAAGATTTTTTTTGCTGAGAGTTAAAAGTTAAATACTCAAGAGTTAGGGGCTATAACTTCAAAGTTTTTCAAGTAAAATTAATGGCTGTAAAATTATCGCAACTAATGAGTAAATTACTATATATAAATTTCTAGATAAGTTAATATGTTGTAACAAAAGTTATTATAATGAATTAAATTTACATAAAAAATCAACTAGATATAAAGCTCCAAAATTGATAAGATAGAGGAAGAACTTCGACTACTAAACTTTAGCTTTTGACTTCTTCATCCTTTCACAAAGCTGTTAATTTAAGCAGTATCATAGCTAGAATGCCTGACACAATTTCGGCCATTTTTTTTAGCAAAATAAAGAGCTTTATCGGCTTGAGAAATTAATTCGTCTAGATGTGATTTTATAGTCGGAATAGTTGTTGCTACACCTAAACTAATAGTAATATATTTATCAACTTTTGAATCCTCATTAACAATTTTTAAACTATTAACTTGCATACGAATACTTTCAGCAATAAACATAGCTCTATGTTTGCCTGTATTGGGTAATACTACCACAAATTCTTCTCCTCCATAACGAGCAGCTAAGTCTGTTGTTCTTGTTAAAGGTTTTTTAATTTCTTGAGCTACTTTTCTTAAACAAATATCCCCTTCAGGGTGACCATAAGCATCATTAAATAATTTAAAAAAATCAATATCTATCATTATCAAAGAGATGGGCTGAGCGTCGTAGATAGATTTTTTCCAATCTTGTTGTAAGACTGTTTCCCAGCAATAGCGATTAGGAATACCTGTCAAAGGATCTGTATTTGAGATTTTTAGTAAATGTTCTAGCTGCTCATTTTGTTTCTTAAGTTCATCAGTTCTTATTCTGACTTCATGAGTTAATTTTTCATTAAAGCTATTTAATTGTTGTTCTCTTTGCTTGAGTTTTTGTACTAAATTAATTCTTTCCAAAGAATAGCGAATAGAACGGATTAAGACTTCTGCTGAAATTTCATTTTTCACTAAATAATCCTGCGCTCCTTTTTGAACTACTTCAAGAGAAAAATCCTCATCATTCTTACCAGTTAAAACAATAATTGGAATATTAGTAGTTATTTCTATCATCTGGGAAATAGTCTCAAATCCTTGACTATCAGGTAGTCCTAAATCAAGTAAAATAACATCAAAATTTGTTTGATTAAGTTGCTTAGTTGCTAAAGATAATGTACTACAATGAGTCACAAAAAACTTTAAGGATGATTCAAATTTTAATAACTGCTTAATAATAAAAGCATCCCCTAGATTATCTTCTACTAATAGGGTATTTAAAGAATCTTTTTGCTTAAGATAATTGTTCCTAAACATAGTTTTATTTTTATTAGACATTTAACAAAATTATATTTTGCTATTTTATTTTTTTTATGTTAGGATAAGGATCTGAGAATTCATCAGGAAAGAAATAAAAATTAGGGGTTAGTGAAAGCACAAAACATTAGATAGGTAATTAGGCATTCCGCTTCTGTCAAAACTGTCTCCGTCTTTCTAAAAAATAAGTCAAAACTAGTCTAGATATAAGAATTACCTTCATGCCATAAAAATGCCTAGAGCCCTTGCTGATTTAGGATTTATACTTTTTTGACCCAAGACCTTTTGTCCATCTATATTTGAGCCTGTTTTCTAGGTCTATTTTGTTTAAGTTCCACCCAGGGATCACTGTTTCTAAGAATTCAGAGAGGAGGGGATTTTTCATGATCTAGATACAAATTATAAATACTCACGCCTTTTCACTATAGTTTTTTTTAATGAGATCTAAAATTAAGAATAGCTTATTTACTAACATCTAAAATGGAAGGCTAATATTCTTACCTGTTTGTATGTATGGATGCTTTTTATTTCAAACCATTGTCTAAAAGCAGCCTGGTTTTTTATGCAATTCAAATAAAATTTATATTTTTGTTCTCGTTCCTATTAATTATAACTACTCCCTGCCTATTTTAATTCAACTTTTCTATTGATGGCGTTTTGGGATCAATAATTTTTTTACTCTTACCAAATTTGATACCTAAACTCATCTTATGTCCTTCACCCAGAATGTTTGTTACTAACCCCACACCAAAACTTTCATGCATCACTTTATCCCCGACTTGCCAACTTTTTATTTGATTACTTACCGATTTTTTTCCAACAGTATTTTTTGTGTTTTTCCTTTGATGCTTTGACGGATAAATTACTTTTTTCATCCCATTAGTATTAATCAAATCTCTTGGTAATTCTCCCAAAAATTGAGATGGAACTGTGGCATCTCTTGCTCCCCAAAGCTGTCGTCTTTCAGTTGCATAAGAAAAAAATAATTGTTCTTCGGCTCTAGTAATACCTACATAACAAAGTCGCCTTTCTTCTTCTAAAGATAAAGGGTCATTTATGCTCCGAAAATGAGGTAATAAACCTTGCTCCAAACCCACTATAAATACTACGGGAAATTCTAAACCTTTAGCAGAATGTAAAGTCATTAAAGACACAGCTTCCTGCCCATCTTGAAGGTTATCTAAATTAGAAGCTAAAGAAGCATTTGCTAAAAAACTTCCTAAAGTTGTATCTTCATTATCTTCTTGAAACTGAGCTACAGCACTACATAATTCTCCTAAATTTGCCAGTCGATTATCTGCATCTTCCGTATCCTGTTTTTTCAAGTTTTCAATATAACCAGAATTTTCTAAAATTCTCTCAACAATTTCCAGAGCAGTCAAATTTTCTAACTCATCTTGCAAATGTTGAATTACTTCGGCAAACTTATTTACAGCTTTTGATGAACGACCTGCCAAAGCATTTACTGAAGCTTGATCATTAATAATTTCCCACAAAGGTATTCCCATCTGGGAACTAGCATTTAATAAACTATCAATAGTTGCCTTGCCAATACCCCTTCTCGGAGTGTTAATAATTCTGAGTAAACTAACAGTATCAGCAGGATTTGCAATGACTCGTAAATAAGCTAAAGCATCCTTAATTTCTTTCCGATCATAAAATCTCAATCCCCCAATTATGACATATTTAATATCATAATGAATCAACTTTTCTTCGAGGGAGCGTGACTGAGAGTTTGTTCGATAAAGTACAGCGAAGCTTCCTAAATCTAAGTCTGGATATTGGTCTGTAATTTCTGCAATTTTACTACAAATAAATTCTGCTTCTTCTAACTCATTTTCTGCCTCATAACAATAAATTTCTTCCCCTATGCCCCTGGTTGGTTTGAGAGTTTTGTCAATACGTTGAGTATTATTTTCAATCAACTTATTTGCCACTGCCAAAATATTTTCCCGTGAGCGATAATTTTCCTCCAACTTAATCATTGTCTGAGTATATTCATCAGCTAAACCATCGCCAAAATCATTCTGAAAATCAAGCAAAATTGTATAATCTGCCATGCGGAAAGAATAAATAGATTGGTCTACATCTCCTACCACAAAAATAGAACGATTTTCCCAGTTTTTAATATATTTAGGGTCTTCACCATTAGTAGCTAAAAATCTAATAAAATTATATTGAGTCCGATTAGTATCTTGATATTCATCTACTAAAATATGATTAAAACGTTGATACCAATAAGCTAATATTTGCTCATTTTGCCGAAATAATTCTACTGGTATTCTGATTAGGTCGTCAAAATCAAGAGCATTGTTCGCAGCTAAATTATCTTGATAAATTCCATAAACTTCAGCAATTACCCGTCCCCGATAATCTGGCTCGGCTCTTTGATATTCTAGAGGTGACATTCCTTGGTTTTTAGCATTACTAATGGCATATCTCACAGAACGTGGTTCAAATTTTTTATCATCCAAATTTAGCTGTTTAGTGACAATTTGCTTAATTAAACTTTGAGCATCACTTTCATCAAATATAGAAAAATTTTTATCCCAATGACGTTTTTTTTCATCCTGATATTTGTTAATATCAAACCTCAGAATACGAGCGCAAAGATTATGAAAAGTTCCCACCCATAAATGTTTAGTGATATTTTTGTAGACTTGCGATCGCAACCTGATTTGTTCTTCTGATGTCAATGCTGAAAATGGTTTGTTATATTTAGCTTCCGCTTGTTCTTGAGCAAATACTTTTTCAATGCGGTCCTTCATTTCCTGTGCAGCTTTATTTGTAAAGGTAACCGCCAGAATATTTTCTGGATGTACCCGATGATGACGTATTAGATGGACTACACGATAAGTCAACGCCCTAGTTTTGCCAGACCCAGCACCCGCCACGACCAACATAGGTCCGCAGAAATGTTCTACTGCTTGGCGTTGGGATAAATTTAGCTGAGTCAGAAAGTCAGTGCTTGGCATATTTGGATTTTATATAAAGCAGATAATATATTGAATTTTATCACCAGACTAAAATAAAATAGCAGGTTGAATTTTATTTTACAGCTTGAATTGAAAGCCTAATGCACTATCAATAAGAACAAATGGTTTATTGTCTGTTAGACAATAAGAAACAACAATGCAATAACCTTAAGTTGGTTGTTCTGGGAACTAAACCAGAGTAAAGCTTTATTGATTAGGACTTAAAGTCTTAGTTGCTAAATAGCTTTCATAGCTTAAGTTTTTTTGTAGCTGTAGTCAAGCTTTAACCAGAAATGTTAATTTTTATTAATAATTATTTTTTTTTTGACTTTTTTCAATCTATGTGATATAATATAATAAGTTTTGTTGACAAGATTAGGTAGAAAAAGAAAACGAAAACCTATCCTTAATTACTTGACCCTCGACTGTATTGTTAATACTACTATTAGGTATGAATTCCATAATCCACTGATAGTTAGCATCAGTTTGTCATCAAAATTACTCTTATAATTAGAATAAATATGGCTGAGCTCTCAATAAAGTTTAACTCCGGCTTCCGTCGTTTTCACAGCTTACCCACAATTAAATTTAAATTTTGCTTTTCTGACTTTTGCTGTTCAGTTAATTCTCATCCCTGAGATTTTCATTGTGAGGCTTTACATTTGAATAAAAATCAACTTTACTTATTTAAAATAACACATACATAGGGATCTTGTAGCAGTATTAGTAGTGAGGGAAAACTATGTGAATAAGTAGCTTGAGTCAAGAGCAGTTTTGTTGTCTGGGTCGTAGATAAATTACAAACTGCGGTCAGTGGTATATGCATGAAACACTGCAGCTAACTCCAAAGCTGATGCAATTCCCGATCCATGTAAGTTTGTGGTAAGTTTGGGGTAAGTTTGGGAAAGTTTAGTAGAACGGATCCAGATATTGTATATTGGTTGTAGAAGAGAATATAGAACAACTTGTCCGTAACTGTTGTATCAACAAGCTTTGTATAAACAAACCTTACGGCTTTTTACAACAGAACTTTGAGGAAGTTTCTCCAGCAATACGATATCAGCATAATATCACTAAACCGTATTTCATCCTTATGCTTGGTCTCAAAGAAGAAAAAAGGCTTATGGGAATTAGATAGCAAAACTCACAAGGGGTAACATCTTAATTGCCAGAAAAATGGGCAAAGTATTTTGTTCTTAGCACCTTACTCACCCTACTTCAAAAAGGTTGAAGATAATTTTGTCATTCTCAAAAAGCAACGGATATATTCTCCACTAAACATATACAATCTCTAAAATAATTTTTGGTTGAAAATAAGTGTTATATGCTACTATAGATTTATGTGACAGTAATCTAAAACTATGGCATATCATAGCAGAGGTGGAGTAAGAGATGGTGCAGGTAGACCTTCTAAAGCTCCTACTAAAACAATAAGAATTGAAGAAAATTTGGCGGATAAAATTAAGAAATTAACGACCAAATTAGAATCTAATTACATTTTAAGTAAGTGGGAGAGTCTAGAAAACTTTCTGCTACATAATCAAACTTTCCCACAGCAAGATACAAATAATAAACTACCTCCAAAATTATCAAAAGCTTTAGAGGATAAAGCACTAGTAGAAATGCTAGAATTAATTTTTAGTAAATTTTCTCCTGGTGATTTTATTGACTATTGGTCAGATATTGACCTTACTGAAATAGAACCTATATCAGAAACTCAGTTGGCAGTGTCAAACGTATTACATGAAGCTACAACAGAGAAAGGATATACAGTAACCACTCCAGAAGTAAACAAAGTTTTGGATGTGACACTAGAAAAGTCAGAAGTTCTTTCAGTAGTTGAGTTTTCAGACTATAAGAATAGTAATGGAAATTTCTTAACTCAAGAGCAATTTAATATTTTAGAAGCTGTGCGCGATAGAATATCAGTTCCACTCCGCGATCGCATCCCTCAAGCTGAGAAAAAAGGATTATTAATTGAAGCATTAGCTGGTACTGGAAAAAGTACAATGTTAGCTGAGATAGCTAAAGTTTTGAAGTCTGAAAATCTATCCCCACTAGAATGCAGATTTGTTGTATTTGGTAGGAAAAATAAACAAGATTTAACTGATAAATTATCAGAGATAAAATGGGATAAATCAGTACAAACTCTTAACAGTTTAGGCTATGAAATTTTGAGAGATGCACTAGGTAAAGGCCATAAACAATTTAGACTTAATAATGGAAAGTATGAGAAAATAGCTCAGGATAAAGGTTATTTAGATTCTTATAATAAATGGGGTGAAAAAATACCAGGTAAATTACCAGTCGAAAATCGTAAGGGAGACTTAGCTATTATATCAAAGGCTGGTTTTGTAGATTTATTAGATAAAATGAGATTGCATTGTTATTTTCTAGATGAGATTAGTAGCGATGATGTATGGGAGATAGCAAATAAATATGGAATTGAAATATATAAAAATAGTCTAGGTGAAATAACTGAGGCTGTTTGTGATATTTTAGAGGCTGGTTTAAATGATGGAATTAATAAGTTAAATATAGATTTTTTAGACCAAATTTGGTTATTGTGGCACGACCAAAATGTATATAAAAATGTGTTTAATAAATGGTCAAATAAACTGAAAGTTATTTCTATAGATGAGTGTCAAGATACAGATTTGTTGCAGATAGAATTTATTAAATTGCTGCACAAATCATCTAATGATTTTATAATTGCAGTAGGCGATCGCTTCCAAGCAATTTATAGTTTCAGAGGCTGTTTAACAGATGGAATTGATGTAATTGCCAAAAAATTTAACTGTGATAAAATGCCATTAACTACTAACTGGAGATGTGGCAAAAAACATCTAAAATTAGTTAGAGATATTTACCCACATATAGATATTAAACCAGCTCCTACAGCTCCAGA
>ENA-UENU01000215-UENU01000215.1-marine-metagenome-genome-assembly--contig:-NODE-215-length-9735-cov-178.954545_pt1 | contig 9735 bp, 7 predicted proteins | sample MGYA00237877_ERZ529326 | MGnify/ENA primary metagenome ERZ529326 (study PRJEB26372, sample SAMN05368344) | marine metagenome | biome: cultured habitat; feature: ocean water; material: water; isolation... | reverse complement strand
AGCTCCTTGGTGCTGAACATCCTGATGTTGCCATCTCCCTCAACAATTTGGCTTTACTTTACTCTGCTCAAGGTAACATTGCCTCAGCAGTCCAATACCTTGAACGCGGCTTGGAAGTTCAAGAAAAAAACCTAACTTACAACTTAGCCGCCGGTGCTGAACCTCAAAAAGAAAAATATCTCGAAACTATCTCAGGAGCCAAGGATAGATCCATCTCTCTCCATCTGCAAATAGCACCAAATAATCCAGCCGCCACCACTCTAGCATTAACCACCGTCCTACGCCGCAAAGGTCGCCTCCTCCAATTCTTAACCGCCAGCAGAAAAATACTCCGACAACAACTTGACCCTCAAGGACTACAATGGCTAGATGAACTTGATAGTATTAATAGTCAACTTTCCACTCTACTCTATAACCGACCGGAAAATCTCCCTCTAGAAACCTATCGTGATAATTTTGCCAAATTAAAACAACAGGCAAATGAACTAGAAAACAAAATTAGTCGTCGTAGTAGGGAGTTTCGGACTTCGACCCAACCTGTAACCTTAGAAGCTATTCAGCAGTTGATACCCGCCAACGCTGCCTTAGTAGAGTTTATACAGTATTATCCTTTTGACCCCAAGACAGAGACATGGGATGATCCACGCTATGGGGTTTACGTTCTGAATGCAGAGGGAGAACCCCAAGGCATCGACCTGGGAACAGTTGAAGAAATTAAATCAGACCTAGACAAATTTAGAGTTCTTCTAAAAAAGAAAAGAGCCCCTTTAGAGAAGCTTAAAAAAACCGCTAGAGAACTTGACGAAAAACTAATGCAACCTGTACGTCAATTAATAGGTTCAAAGGAACAAATTCTAATTTCTCCTGATAGTCATCTTAACCTAATACCTTTTGAAGCTCTAGTAGATGAAAATAATCAGTATTTAGTAGAAAACTATAGTATTACCTATCTCAGCTCAGGACGTGACTTACTTCAATTGACTACTAAAGCCAGAAAAACATCACCAGCGTTATTGTTAGGAGACCCAAATTATGAAAAAAAAGACAAAATTGCTACTGAGCGTGGTTTCAATAAAACATCTTCTAATATAGTATTAGGAAGACTATTAAAAACTGCTGATGAAGTCAAAGCCATAGGAAAATTACTAGGAGTTAAACCTTTGCTACGAGGAGCAGCCACTGAAAAAGCTATCAGGCAAGCACAAAATCCTTTTATATTACATATAGCTACCCATGGTTTATTTCAAGAATTTGAAGAAAAAGCTCAAAACCCTGGAGAACTGCCTATCATAGGGAGAAAATCCCTACTACGATCAGGTTTAGCTTTGGCTGGGTTTGAGGAAGAAAATATAGTAGGAGATAATAGTGTTCCGCCAGAATTAGAGCCAAAAGAAACAGACGAAGACAATGGTTTTTTGACTGCTTTAGAAGCCACAGGATTAAAATTACTAGGCACAGAGCTCGTAGTGTTATCAGCTTGTGACACAGGGAGGGGGGGAATTAGTCCCGGAGAGGGAGTTTATGGACTACGAAGAGCCTTTTTTATTGCCGGTTCCCAGAGTCAGGTCATTAGTTTATGGCAAGTTGATGATGAAGGCACAAAAGACTTAATGGTCAAGTATTATCAACGTCTGTTAGATGGAAATATAGGACGAACAGAAGCCTTAAGGAAAACTCAACTCGAGATGCTGAGGGGAGAAGCAGGAGAAAACTACAGTCATCCCTATTATTGGGCTAGTTTTATTCCTTCTGGAAATTGGCAACCAGTTCCTCCAAGATTAAAATAGTGTAAAAACTTTTTTCTTATTCAATAGTTGACATCCTCCCAACGCTTTTACTCCACATCATTCTCTGTAAATTGCCTCTCTAATTGAGTAATTGCCAATTTGATAATTTTCTTAATATCTTCCTCTGACTCTTGTTCCCATGATGCTCGCAACGGTTCTAAAGCACTATCGCAACGAATTTTCATTAAAGACAAAGCTGCAGCCTTGCGAGTTTCACCGCTACTAGGATCATTTAGTAACTCAACCAGAAAAGGAACCGCTGGTTTGTAAGCTAAATTTCCCAAAACTGCTGCCGCTTCAGTGCGTACCTCTTCCGACGAGTCTCCCAGAGCAGTTATCAAAATATTGATCCCCTCCTCTTCTTCTGAATATTGGGCAATTTTCGCGATCGCCCCTACCACAGCAGACCTAACTGCTACCTTTTCAGAATTAATCTCCCGATACAAATGCTCCTTGGCTGCAGAACCAATAAATGCCAAAGCCCAAGCAGCATGACCTTTTATGCTTTCTGAATATTCTGTAGACCCTAAAATTTCCAACAAAATAGGAGCGGCAGGTTCACCTATCCGAGCAAGTGCCCCAACAGAGGAGCCCTTAACCACCGTATCTTCATCATTAACCAGAGCATGGACTAGAGGTGAAAACGTCTCTGGATCCGCAATTATAGCCAAAGCCTTAGCACTAGCCCGTCGCACAACAGCATTTGAATGATTCAAAAGAGCTTCAGTCAAAAAAGGAGCAGCCGGTTTGCCAATTTCTCCAAAAGTCTCAGCAAAACCTAAGCGGACCATTCCCCGGGGATCACCCAAGCATTCTACCATTAATTGTAACCGTTGGCTATCACTAGTATCAAAAGTTTTTTCGGTCACTTGTTGTTTAGTTTCTGCTAGAAAAGTATCTATTTCTTCTAGAGACAAAGTTTTTTGGGTTCCCTCTTCTCTAGGTTCTGCTAAAAAAGTATCTGTTTGTTCTTGAGACATGGAAAAACTATAATAAATTATAACAACTAAACAATTAAAATATACAGGACTTACCGAGCCCAAACCATACATGGTGTAAATTTCATCTAGGTAGGTAAGTCCTGGTAGTCTTACTAAATTTAGTAAGTTCTATCATTCACATAGATCACTATTTAAGCAATAGTCCCCACACATTTACCTTAGGGAGTATATCAAAGAATAGCAATATCAGGAATTTCACCGGAAAAATCTTGGACCTTATCAAATTTGAACGGACCGCTATTTGACCCCCAGATTTTTTCATGAGTATTGACATCATAACCTGTATCTCTGCTAGTCCAGGTTTTTTGAGTAACTTTCACTTCACTAACTAAATAAGTCATTGAACCATCCCCACGAGGAATTAAACACTTATGACCAGGTTCAACTCCTCCTACAAAAGTATCCCCTTGACGTTTGAAAATCATTGCACACCCTTTACGAAGTTCAATGTTATCAGGAGTAAGGGTTGCCAGAATTTCCAAATCTTGTCCCGCCCCCGTATGCAAGTCTGGATCTTTTAGGGCATAATTTTCGACCCTAACACTATCCCCTTGAGGAATAACTCGTTTGACAAACTGATAATGAGGATGCCAAGGATCGTGATCATAAATCTCCTCAGAATAAAAACCTATCCCACCAAAAAAATCATACGGTAAGGGACGGAAAAAGATACGAATATGAGGATTAGTTCGAGCATCTTCTAAAGTGTATTTGATACTACTATATTCACCAGCCAACCAACTGGCTAATGTAATAGCTTGACTTACATTTTCTTGTGTTTTAAAATTTGAAGTTATCATAACCAAAAAAAGTTTGTTTTATAATTTTGCCAATTACAAGTTTTTGAGTTTTAATACCTAAATTAATTAATAACGAGTTTTGACTTTTGAGGCAGCCATGCGAGTCAAAGCTGCTTGAGCTGTTTCACGAATATAAGAATCTACCGTTTCATCCTCAGCAATTTTAGATAATAGATTTGCTATTCGATCATAGTCCTCTATGGTTTTAGGGTCATCTTCAGCACCTTTTAAGACATTTGAAGATACGATCGCCTGAATGACCGAAAGACGCAGTGCAATATCTTCTGTGTCTAAAGCCGACAGTAGAATTTCTAGAGCTGGCTTACCAATTGTTCCCAGAGCACCAGTGGCTGCAACTTGAATTGCAGAACTGGGGTCATTGAGAGCTTTGTGCAATGCATCAATAGCAACTTGAGGGAAAGTCTCTCCAGGATAATCATGAGGAAAGAAACGAGCAATTTCCGAAAAAGCTTGGACACAGGAAGCTCTAACTTGATGGCTGTCATTATTAATCAATTCTTCAGCTAAAGCAGGAATTGCTGGTAGACCAATTACTGTTAAAGTTTGGGTAGCTCCATTACGGTAATTAGGATTTTCATCTGATAAAATCTCTATCAACTGAGGAATTGATTCACTGGTAGGTTCTTCGACAATTTTGCTCATAGCTCTTTGTCGTAAAACAGGATTTTTATTTTTTAATTGTTGATATATATCTGTAGTTACCATAAATAGTTGACAAATTAACTAATTTTGGGGTATAATATTGGATTATAATTTAATTGATAAAACATTAGACTTTAGCTAAAACTGGCCAATCTGAATCTAATGCACAAATCTTTCTACCAATATCATCCCTTAAATAGTCTAAAGCAAGTAAACGAGTATAGTTAAATTTCCCAACTTTTGTGTTAGAGCAAAGTTTAGCATCAGGAATTGATTGTTAACTACCCAGAAAGCTAAGGGAAATAGTCGCAGCGATTTTTAGTGTATCAATAAATAAGTCTTGCTTCTGGATATAATTCTCACATCAATTGACTTAGCCCGATAATAATGGCCAGAATTAGTATTGTAGAGTTGTTCAATTACTTTCTCCAGGCTGGGCTTTTCAGAATATTCATCAGCCATGTTTATATTTTGAGAATTATCCCATAAAGCCAATTCCCATCAGTAATGCTAAATTTTTGTCAAACTTCAATTATTAAATAATTAATTAATATAATATAAAATAAATAACTTTTTTATTCTCTTGGAAAAAGAAGATTATTGTCAAGATAAAAATTGTAGAACAGACCTCTACCTGTTTTATGTTTAAAGATAGCTATTCTACAGAGTTGATTTGATTAAGGACTGACGCATAAGCACTATATCTAGTAGGGGAAAACAGCCTTAAATCTACAGATATTGTATGATTTGATATTTTTGGTAAATCTTGTTATTTATTATCAGTGGCACCAGCTTCCCGAAGAATATTTTCCATCTCTTTTAAATTAAGTTTTTTAGCATATTTTAAAGGACTATAGCCCCAGTCATTTACTGCATTGACATCTGCCCCTTTCTCTAGCAACAACTTGACTACTTCTTTGTAATTACGTGAAACTGCCCTCATTAAAGAGGTAGCATTTTCCTTGTCTTTGACATTAACATCAGCACCCTGCGTAATTAGGGATCTGACTAATTCTAGCTTCCCTTCTTTACTAGCTTGCAAGAGGGCTTCATTTAGGTCATCAGTATCACTCATTTAATTATTTTTTGAAAAACACTCCTTAATCACATAGTGAAGGAAGCTGAGTCCATTACTTAACTGTTCCAGTCAAATAAAAGGCTGCAGAATCCTTCAGCTATCAAAAATCGTTACTTTTTTCTCATTTGAGACATACCTATGATTAGGACATAGCGTTGATCACGTAATCAAGATATGCTGTTAATTCAGTTGCTGCTTGACCAGACATATCACGAGGAACACAAAGGCGGTCACGAATTTTAGCTAAACCAGTCACATAAGTATCAGTGCTAATTCCCAGTGCTTTATAAACTTCACGAGCACCTGCAATACCCCATTCATCAACAGGACCTGTACCACCAACTACCAAACAATAATTGATTAAACGTAAATAGTGAACGATGTCACGCTTACACTTGCTTTTTTGAACTTCTGCACCAATATCTTTGCCACTTCCACTGGGGTATTTAGCATAAATTGCGTCAACAGCTTCTTGAGCAACCGCATCATAGTTAGAAGCTAATTTTTCTGCAGCTTCCATACGAGCTGCTGCACGTTGTAAACTACCTTGAACTGACTCTAAGTCAGAACTACTCGGATAACGACCACCTAAATCTGCAGATGCAATTGTTGTGGTTAAAACTGATTTCATAATTGAGATTCTCCCCTCTTAAAAATTGTAAAAATTGATAAAGCACAAAAAAATAAAAAATATATGAACGAAAAATTCTTGGATTCTAGCTAATAGCTGCAACAACAGCATCAAAGTAACCACCAACTTCTGCCGCTAAAGAATCACAAGATCCTGGTTGTTCAGTTACAGTCATTTTACGTTGAGAAGCTGTATTAGTTACAAAAGCTACAGCTGCTGCTTTCATAATAGCAACTGCACGAGCTGCATTTCCAGCTGGTACACCTAATGCTGCATATGTTTCTTTCAGACCATTTAAACAACGGTCATTGAGTACGGAAGCATCACCAGCGAGAAGAGCATAACAAATATAACGAAGAATTATGTCACCATCACGCAAGCAAGCTGCCATTTTACGGGTAGTATAAACACCACCACCTGGTGAAGTCAAACCAGGACTTTCACAACAGATACCTGCTACAGCATCGCTAACGATACAGCTAGCATTACTAGCAATAAAGTTGACTGCATCAAGACGTTTATTTCCGTCTGCAATAAAGGATTTAAGTGATTCTAACCCAGCACCATCAATGAAAGAACCGCTACTGTCTGCCGAAATTACTGATCTAGAAAATGCATCGAGCATATTTAATCTCCTGATTTTTTATTTTTTTCTTCGTCCCTAATAGAATGTGAGGGACTAATTATTTGGTTTACTTAATTTAACCGTTCGGATATAATATAAAGGTTAAAGTCCCACTTTGTCTTTGATTATTATAAAGTAATTAATGTTTTGTAACAAAATAAACAATTGTAACAATTTGTTTTTCATAAGTTATTTATTATAATATAATTCTAAGTAATATAGATGCAAATACTTTAAATTATTCATTACAAAAATTTTCAGCTAATAGACTATAGTAGTTGAATTTAAGTAATGTAGATTTATAGTAGGGAAAGTTCTACTAGAATATTAAGATTCTACTTTTGAAAAGCAGGGTAGGGAGCTTTACAGAAGTTGGAATTTTGTGGTTTAGCCAATTAAAAACTGCTATGGCTCCTTAAGTTTTAGAGAGCTGAGGATTTCTGTTTTTTTGTAATGTTTAAAAAATCATAATTTAAGGAGAAAAATATGGGCAATTTAGCCTTATCAGCAACTTTAGGATTAGATGCTTTTGAAGTTGAACCATTAGAGTTGCGTTCTAATTTTACAGAAGATGACTTACAAACTGTTATTCGAGCGGTCTATAAACAGGTATTAGGAAATGAATATATGATGGAAAGCCAACGTCTTCACAGTCCAGAAGCTCTGTTGAGAAATGGATCCATTAATGTACGTGAGTTTATCAGAGTTGTGGCCAAATCACCTTTGTATCAGTCTCTCTTCTTTCATAGTTCTTCCCAAAACCGATTTATTGAACTCAACTTTAAACACCTTTTAGGTCGTCCTCCTCTCGATCAAGCGGAAATTAGTGATCATGTTTTAATATATCGCGAGCAAGGATATGATGCGGAAATAGATTCTTACCTTGATAGTAATGACTATATTAATAGTTTTGGAGAAGATATTGTTCCTTATCCTCGTCAGATAAAGAGCCGACGTGGGATGAAGACGGAAAGTTTCAATCGGACATTTTCTTTATTAAGAGGACCAGCTACAAGCGATCGCGATCGCAGTGCCAAATTAATTTCCTCTTTAGCTGCTAATTTAGCAACTCCAATCAAAGCACCAGCAGTTGGTAACGGAGCAGCTTCCAGCAATACATCTAAATCTTTCCTGATCGAGTTTTTATCTCGTACTGCTGATGCCAGGCTGAATCGTCGTGGGAAAAGAAAAAGGGTCGTTACCTATTCTCAAATGAACCAACAAGTTCGCAATATTCACAGAAGTGGTGGTAAAATTGTTAAGATAACTGAGTTAGTTTAACTCCACTATTGGGAGGTTCAGAGCTTGGTACAACAAGAAACGTCTATGGGCGAGTCAAACCTTATTTGTAAAGCATTATGGGGGATTCTTTATATACTTTTTTAGTACTGAAATACTGAACCACAACAATGTAACTATAAAGTTTAGGAGCTTTCTGTGAAAGGAAGAAGCCATGATTCATTTTAAAATTAAGGGCAGGTTTTTTTTGACTGAATAATCTTTCCTAGTTGTGTAAGCACAACTAGGAAACTTCATAAACTGGCAACTTATGTAGCCAAAACCAATGCTTAGAGGTCAATAGAAGATTTTAACCTCAAGGGTATTTTAGCTAACCCCGACTCACCTCCATCCCCTCATTCAGAGGGGAGCAAGAGGGGTTGGTACAGACGATGAATTTTATGAGTTTAGGAGACAGCTTGAATATAAAACTCAGTGGTACCGTTCTGGGGCAGGTAAGCTGTTGGTTATAATCTAGTATTATTTCTCTCTATCTGTAATTATCTTTATTCATTTTACTTGGATTCAAAACTAAACTGCACTCAAATAACCAACAAAAAACATTGCTGGCTAAACATGAGCTTTGTAGTCGGTGAATAAATAAACCTTCGCGCAACCATGCTAAAGGTAATAATATTAATAAGATTAGCGCGGAGTCAACTCTAGAACTCTAGAAGTCAAGGTGGGAAGTAAGGGAAAATATAAACCTAATCTCAAAGTCACCCTAATTATCAGGATCCGAATGAGGAGCGAAACTCTCAAGTTTAATTTTGAAACAGAGGTCAAGGGTGGTGATACCCTCGTCGAATGTGACTTTCCATCATCAAAAACTGGCTAAATATTGCGGTCACGTCTAAGATATGCCATAGAAGTTTAAGAATTTATGACTGCCCTGAATGTTGTATATCTATAGACCGTGATTTGAACCCCAGTTTGAGTTATTAAAATGTAGTCGGCTTGAGAGTTGATGCCTGTGAATGAATCAAATGCTGACGAGCTAAGGATAAGCAGGAATTAAAAATCAAAATATAATTTATATAACGTTTGATACTGATTTTATGAAGCAGTCTAATAAAATAGAAAATAGTAGTCAGTAACAAGCAAAATAATTGCTTTTATTAAAATAGGGCTGTTTGAAATTAAGTAGTATGATAAAATAGAAAATAGTAGTCAGTAACAAGTCAAATAATTGCTTTTCTGACTATTATAGCTTTTTTTATATTTGTTAGTATATTAGTAGAGTTGTTTGGAATTAAGGAAGAAAAATGGCTAAAACCCTTATCAGTTAAAGTCTATAGTGTTTTTTTGCCTAAAACTATGAAAATATTATATAGTAAGCATTTGAGTATGTTACATTTTCACATACCAAACAACTCTATTTTTGTTAGAGGAACTTAATAATGAAACAAATGACAACCATTGAAACTTCCCAAATGAGTAATTATGATGATCGCATTATTGAAATTGAGGTGACAGGAGTCTGTCGTCAAGATTTTAAACGGGTCAGTACTTACAAAAAGAAAGTTTCTCATAAGCGTATGAATGAAGCACTGCGAGAGATTTATTCTTTAGGAGGAAAAATTGTAAGCGTTACATTGTTAGGAGAATCAACAGCAACTCAGCCACCAGTTGAGACTTTAGAGGAATCAACAGCAACTCAGCCACCAGTTGAGACTTTAGAGGAATCAACAGCAACTCAGCCACCAGTTGAGACTTTAGAGGAATCAACAGCAACTCAGCCACCAGTTGAGACTTTAGAGGAATCAACAGCAACTCAGCCACCAGTTGAGACTTTAGAGGAATCAACAGCAACTCAGCCACCAGTTGAGACTTTAGAGGAATCAACAGCAACTCAGCCACCAGTTGAGACTT
>ENA-UENU01000195-UENU01000195.1-marine-metagenome-genome-assembly--contig:-NODE-195-length-10937-cov-3.857759_pt1 | contig 10937 bp, 4 predicted proteins | sample MGYA00237877_ERZ529326 | MGnify/ENA primary metagenome ERZ529326 (study PRJEB26372, sample SAMN05368344) | marine metagenome | biome: cultured habitat; feature: ocean water; material: water; isolation... | reverse complement strand
TTTGTAGTGGAAAACATGCTGATGCAATCCGCGAATCCAAAATATAAGGCTTTTGACGAAGCCTGAAAGAAGGTTGAAAATCGGTAAGTGAGGGGTAGGCCATTGTTTGGCCTGCCCTTTTTTTGTCTACTCAGATTGTACTGTCTATTCAAAACAGACTTTGTACTTCCTCCCCTATTCAGAAAAATCTGAACTGTAGTTCAGAAAATTCTTAACACTGTATTGTACTGAAGCCAATACAGCCTTTACCGCTCCACTTAACCCCCTGACGTTAAACGCGTTAGCCACAAACTGCCGGGATCACAGTAGCAAAACCCCCATAAGCCGCATTCACGCCGAATGCGGCTTATTTATTGGGTTCTAGCCCGTTTTGCTTATTTCACCACCTTGCCCTTTTGCGCCCTTTTACGCCCTTTTCTGCCCTTTTTTTTCTATCATTGTTCTACAAAAATCAGATGCAGTGAATTGTAGAACTCTGTTGAGCTACCGTGCTCGAAAAGATGGAACCAGGGCAATTAAGCTATATGTCTTCCATGAAGGCGAAAAGCGATACTTCTCAACTGGATTATATATTATGCCAGATGACTTAACGCCCAAAGGCAAAGTCGTTAAGTCCCATCCGTATGCCAGGCAGTACAATGCGAAAATTGTAGGGCTCCAAAATGAAATTCAAGCTTACTTACTGGAGGGAGGCAGACTTATGGACTTTGGTAAGAAGGAAGCCCCTTCTACCAGTTTGTTAGACTATATGGATAATTTCATTCGATCTAATAAAAACCTGAAGCCAGGCACACTTCGCAATTACAGGTCTGTGTTAAAGCGGCTCCGAGAATATACATTATTTAAAGGCCTTAGAGACCTGAGATTCACAGATATTAACCGTGAATGGTATTTTTCTTTCTCCAGGTATAATTTCGAAAACGGATGCGCCCATGCTGGTTTGGGCAAGCATATAAAGATTGTAAAGACGATAATGCGATCTGCACAGGAAGAAGGTCTGCACGAAAATGAGGAATACCAGAAGGATTACTTTGTTACGCACCGTTCATCGAGGAGCCACAAAATATTCCTTACAGAAAGCGAAATAGAACGGATAGAAGAGCTGGATTTGTCTTATAACCGGGCTCTTGAAAAAGAGAAAGACCGTTGGCTTGTTGCATATTACTTCCTCATGCGCTTTTCCGATGTGGTGCGGATTAACGCTACAAACATCGTACAGAAGAAAGATCAGCTCTTTCTCCAATATAAAAGCGAGAAAACAGAAACACGAGCTACTGTGCCGGTATCTACTAAAGCGGTCCGGCTCCTGGAGAAGTACAACTACGATTTCAGCTTCACCAGCAACCAACAAGCAAACAGGGAACTGAAACGGATTGCAAGCATGGCTGGCATAAACTGGGTTGTTAGCCAGGGGAAAGACCAAGGCCCAAAAAGCCAGTTTGTGACCTTTCACACGGCCCGGCGAAGTGCAGCAACTAACCTTCGATTGCAAGGAGCAAGTTTAAAAACGATTGCTGACTTAGGTGGATGGAAGAAGCTTACCACGCTGGAGGTGTATCTGCGAGCTTCGGGCATGGATAGTGCGATATTGGCGCAGAAGCTGGATTTCTTCAAATAAGTATCAAACGGCCCCTGATTCTTCCTGCCCAAACGCACCGGCAGGTTGAACCCAGGTATTTACAAAAATATCACTTGTAAATTTGCCCATAGCTTCGTCTTTCCATCTTTCAAGCTTATCCGGGGGTATAAAGCTGCGCCCTTTCCTTACCTTTTGCCGTATCTGCAATCCGTTGTAAAGTGTGTGGTTTAGATCATTCTCAATTTCTTCAAGACGGTCAATCTTCCAAGGGGCAATCTCATCAATGGCTGCCCAGGTATTAGGTGAAGAAAAGATGCAAATTTGGCAAGAGCATCTGGTCCAGCCGAGCTCATAACATGGATGTGGCTGCACCTTGTACTTTTTAAATAGCTCCCAAACCTTTTTCTCCCTGAAATCAATAACAGGCCGCCATTGCAAAGCCCTACGCTTTTTTGTGTTAGCCCGGTATATTTCATGTGTTTTGTAGGTTGCCCTTCCTGCACTTTCTTCCCGCCTTTCGCCTGTACAAATAATCAGTTGGCCACCATTTGGGTAGCTATTTGCAATAACTCTGGAAAGCACATCTATTTTGACAACTGAGCTGCACCATCGAGTGCGAAGATCAGCAGCTACTGCCGGGAATTTCATTCTGGTTGAAGAACCTGGCTTGCTTTTCAGTAATACCTCATTCCCGATTTGGTCTTTGTAGAATACATCTTGAAGGCCTTCATCCTGCCGGTACATTTCACGCAAAATTCCGCCTTGCCTCCATGAAAAGACGAGGGGCAAGTTGAAAGCCTCTGCAAATGCTTTACAGTAACTAGGGGTACAAGGCCAATCAAAAAGATCTTCTCCATGGCCGTCAACCTCATGATGATGTAGAATAATCCGCTCTTTTGGTATGCCTAAATCTAGCAAATACAATACCATCGCCACACTATCCTTGCCGCCTGAAAAGGCAACAAGGATTATCAAACAATAGTTCAGCAACTTCTTCTGGAACAACAATCGGGCGTTCTTCCAGCTCAAACAAAGGAAGCTGAAAAGTCATAGTGTCTCTTAGTGTGAGTTCAAATAACCAGACTTATTACTTAAGCCCAATCATTTCAAAAATTGATGGTTCTTTTGGCCTTCGGGCTTTCACCGTAGCTTTTTCCAGTGAAGTATCCACCCCAATAAGGTCATACCTGCCAGGGTCTTCAGACCATCGAAGCAAATTCTCATAAGTTGGAGCCAGGCGCTTTTTGTTAGGCCCTAAAAAATCAAGGAATGCGCCCCTTTTGCTTTGTACCAAGGGCTGAATCATCAAACCAAGCTTAATGATTTTTGAAGGGGAAAGTTTAACACCGTCTTCTTCTGCTTTTTTAAGGTGCTTTCGGATATAGCTTACATAGGACTTATTCTCCTTCTTGTTTGCGAGATCGTCATACTCCTTTTTGAAAAGTACCCTATCAGCCGTTGTCATTGGCCTTTTCTGAGCCTTTCTAATGTCACGTATTTCCTTTTCGATGACAGCAACAGGGCTATTCCTGGTACTTTCGCTATTCTTCTTTTGCGCTTTCTTTTCACCAGTTTTTTGAGCAGTCTTTGTAACCTGCTTCTTAGCCTTTACTGGTTCTTTGACATCTACCTTTTTCTCTGTTAGGTATATCATCGTTTCCTCCTTGTCTTTGAGGATAGAATCAATCTTCTGAGCAGCTGCTTTATTGCCCTTATCCGCACTATACGCAAGGAGCATCAGCGCGCCCAGCTTTTCGGCATCGTCCCTGCCTTCCTTATAGAGGGTATGGTTAGCTTTGGCGATCTTCTTCACCCGCTCGGTCTTAGCTTGGATTTCCACCGGCGAGCCTTTGTAGACGACATTCCAGTGGTAGGCGCGGTAGCCGGCCTGCGGCTTTTTGTAGTAATCATCGAATTCCAGGACTTCGCCCAGCTTCCCGGCGTTTACCTTGTCTTTGAAATCTTCCAGGCTTTTCTGGTCCGGGAAGACGACCATGGTGCCGATCACATCTGTTAAGCCCTTTTTGCCGGCCAGCCGCTTTCTCCGGAGCTTGTTGATGATGGAGTATGGCGTTTTGGTGCGGCTGAGGATATCCGTCTCGCCCTCTGCATGCTTTTTGAGGATCTCCACAAATTCATTTCGGGCGGTATCATAATCCTTTCGGAAGTCGATGATCTTTTCGATCTCATCGGCCAGCTTGACCTCTTCCACGGTTGTCCCGTCGCCCGGCGTGTAGGGGTCGGGGTCGTCCACGTTCAGGACGCCGTCCCCATCGTAATCCCCGAATACGCCCCGGTATTTTTCCAGCGCTTTGGGCAATGGCCGGTCATTGGGCTTGGGCCCGCTTTGGTGCTTATCCCTGAGGTGCTTTTCGAGGGTGGTGTTTTCGATACACTTGCGCTTGAAGCTTGCCGCATTCATCACGTAGACCAGGTGGCCTTTATCGTCGAAGATCAGGTATTCCCCTTTCTGGGCGGTTACCGTTATGCTTTCCTTGCCGGTGCCTTTGAGCTGTACGGGCAAGTCTTTGTCTACCTTCAGGGCGTACTCCTGGCAGTGGTTGAGAATGGGCATCAGCTTGGAGGTGTCCGCAGCGGTACGCCAGGAAAAGGAAGGCTTAGTGCCCGCGGAAGGCTCAGTGCCCGTGCTCTTTCTCAAATTGGAAAGGTCGTCCGGGTTGTGCAGTACCTTGCCGATAGTAACGATGCCCTCATCGTACTCATACCCTCCGCCCCGGATTTCGGTTTTCAGGTCATCCACGGACTGTATTACAGGCACCGGGCCGCCCTCTTGTTTGAGCCTGTCCAGCCACTTTGCGGCTTTGAAGTCCAGTTCTACCGCCCACTGCCCTAAATCCTTCGCTGTTTTTACGACAAGGCCCTTGTTGAACTCGATTGACAGTGTATCGTATTCATAGTAATCTTCTTCCTTGTCTACGAAACTAAGCACCCCGTAGGCTTTGATGGTTTCCGGGAGCGTGTACTCCGGGTAATCAATTTCCTCCTCAATAGACACCACACCATCCCATGACCAGCCCGGTTGCTGCACTTCTTTCAATAAATCTTTTTCAGACTCGAAAGAGAGCTCGTTGTCTTCCATCCACTGTTCAATATCGAGCGAAGCCCGCACGGCTATGCCTTCGTCTTTATTGGACAGGGCTTTTTCTTTGGACAGGTAGAGGTCGGCATCTTCCAGATCATACTGCCCCGGCTCTTCCGGCTGGTCCATGACCAGAAAGACTTCCATGGAAGGAGGCGGCGCGAACCCTTTAGGCTTTTGGGCCGTGCTGCCTTTCGGTAAATGCACACTCACGTAGGCCTCCGCATACTCTGACGCTTTTTTTGCTGTAAGCCCCATATCCTTCGCGCCCTGTTCCAGCTTGTCCATCAGCGCTTCGTACTCCTTTTGCTTCATGCCTTTGACCTGGGCTTTGCTGAGCCCCGGATGGGCTTTGTCCATGGCGGCGTAGTAGTCTTTTTTATAGACCTTTTTGGCTTTTTTGCGGGGCTTGGCTTTGCTTGTTTTTTTGGATGGCTGATCGTCCAGCTTGCTGTAGTCCCGGTCATCGGGGATTTCCGCCCCGCCTTTTTCAAGTACTTTTTGAGTTTTGCCGTCAATCAGCACGTAGCCGTCTACCATGCCTTTTAGTTCTTCAAAAGCCGTTAGCCCATTTTGAACGCCCTCTTCGATGACAAAGCGGGGGACGTAGCGCCCGGACTTCTGATAGCGCCCCATTGCCCGTTCCAGGCTGGTGGCCTTATCGACTTTCAGGAACATGATGAATACCCGGTAGCCTTCCTTTTTGAGCACTTCGATGAGGGGCTTGTACTTTTTGGACTTGTTCATGGTGCCATCGTAAATGACATCATAGCTACAGCCGAACTTGCCCACTTTGCCGAGCAGGGTTTTGACGATATCCTGCGTTTCGCTGTGGGTCTGAGAAGCATTCCACCCCTTGTATTCCGGCAGTTTAGCTCGGATATCGTCTGCATCAACTTTGAAGATAGCCGGGTTGTCCATCCAGTCTTTGTTATTGCGGATGTAGGTTGACTTGCCGGAGCCCGGCAGCCCACCGGTCAGTATGGCGATGGGGGCTTCGCGGCGGATGCAGGTGTTGCCTTCGACTTCTTGCTTGATGATCTTGTCGTGCAGTTTTTTCCGCTCATCGGTGTATTCGCCGTACTCCGAGTGCATATCTTTAGTCTGCGGGAGGTTCTCCAGGTGCGCCTCCAAGGCATCCAGGGCTTGGCTGTCAATACGGCGGTTACCTTTTTCATCTACCGGGGGCATGCTTTCGGGAACGGCGGGGCGCTCTTCAAAGAAGCCTCGGGGGCGGGCGCGGATCTCCGCTTCAGTTGGTGCGTGGGTATGGTAGTAAGGCTCGCCGTCGTTTTTCCAAAGCTTGGCCTCCCGGTCGTAGTATTCCAGGAAGGTGAGCTTGTGCCCATCGTCTCTTTGGTGGCGGGTGGAAATGGCAAAGGGGACATCATCGACAACCATATAGACTTTGTGCTCTCTGCCTTTTACATCGACGATTTTGTCGCCCTTCATGTAGGGCAGCGAATCCGGGAGCTTTGTGCGTTCCCTCTCCCGCTTCTGCATGTACTGCCGGAACTCACGGTTGACATTAGCCAGGCCCTCTTTTTCCTCCGGGTTGGGCGTCTTGGCTTTCACCCACTGCGGTGCGCGGGCGAGCAGTTCCTGTATTCTTTTATCCTGCCCGGGGAATTCGATATCGCCTTCGCCTACTTTTTCGTAAGTGGCAAGCTTGCCCTCAGCTGGTTTGGGCAGCATAATGTAATACCGCCCGTCTACGTACCGTTCGGGGTGGTCCCAGTCCACCCGCACTTCTTCCCCTTCCTTGACCCAGTTCCAGCGCAGGGTGCCACCGTAGCCTTGCTGGGCCGGGTAGTCCTTTTTCAATGCCGCGAGGATCTGCTCGTCGTAGTCCTCCCACTCGGACAGGGCTTCCCTGTAGTCTTCGGAACCGGGCTGTGCGATATCGAGTATTTCCTCGAAGTCCCGCATGGCTTCAAAGTTTTCCTGGTACTTTTGGGGCAGGCTTGCGGTGTCCATGCCCATCGTTTTGATGTACGCTTGTGCCTTAGATTTCATAGCTGTTCAAGTTTTAGGCTGCGAGCTGCAGCAGTTTTAGTTTTTTGCGTTTTCTGGCTTTGGCCAGCAGTATTTTTGTCTTTGTATTCGCCCTTTGCGGCAACTCTTTTTGCACGCCGCCCATCTGCCGGGCTTGCAGGCGTTTTTGCTGAGTTGCGTTGTTCGGGGACAGCTCCGCCTCAAGAGCCAGCTCTACATAGGAGCTTTGTTTGACCAGGTAGTAAAGCTTCCCATTGCTGCCCCGGTAAGCCTTCTCAACACGGGCTTTTTTACCGGCATAGCCTACGGTTTCTCCTGCCCGGTACAGGGCATCCGCCGCTTCACCAGCGATGCTTTCCTGGGGCTCTTCCACGCGCAGGCCATCGAGCATGTAATTGAGCTGTGCGAACTGTGCCACCCGCGCTTCGATGGAAGCCGCAGCGATGCCCTCGGCTTCTTTTTTTAGCCTGATCTCTTCGGCCCTTTCCTGCAGGCGCTCTGCCTTGAGCAGGCCCTCCTTTTCTTTTTTCTTCTGTTCTTTTTCTGCCTGGAGCTGCTCAACCGCTTGTTTGATGGCCTCTTCGGAGTCGTCCAGCCCTTTGGGCTTGAGGATTTCCACCACGGCCCGGTTGTACTTTGCTACGCTCTTTTTCCAGTTGGAGTACCAATAAGGGGGCGTTACCCCGGCAGGCTTGATCCAGGCATCTTCGTAGGGGTTACGGTAGTAATGGCTGATTTTATAGCCCCGTTCTACCTCTTCGCGCAGCGTTTCTACCAGCCGCCCGTCTTTGAGCTTTTTGGCGCGCAGGATATAGGAAACCTGCCGCCGCATCTCGTCGGGGTCTTGCGCTGCGCCCTCCGGCAGGCCGCGGTAGTAGCTTACCGCCTCTGCAACCTCTTCCAAACGGTTGAATGCCTGATAGCGGTCGTTGCGCAGCCCTTCCAGGGTGGTGAGCTGGGAATCAATGGCAACGATCTCGTCTTCCAGCTCCAGGCTGCGCTCTTTGGCTTCCAGCTCGGCGATACGGAAGGGGTCTTTGATCAGGACGTACTTAAGCTCTGACGGGTCAAAGTCGCGGGTGTCCAGTGTGCTCTGGTTGTTATCAAAGTCCCAAATGGCATTGATGCGGGCAGTTTTCTCTTCCAGCTTTTGGAACATGAAGATGTCCATGCTGTCCTCCATGAGCGGGTTGACGATGCGCACGCTGCGGTGGATATTGCCCTGCCGCCAAAGCCGCCCTTCCAGCTGATTGACATCCGTGGGGTTCCAGGGCAGCTCCAGGATGTAAAGGCAGGAAGCGTAGCGCTGAAGGTTGATGCCCTCGCGTATGGTGGCGCTGCCGATGAGCACTTTGCAGCGGAACTCGTGGGGGATGTCTTCATAATCGCGGGTCACCGGGTTGAAACGGCGGCCCAGGAATGCGTTTTGTACGGTCTGCTTATCCTTGAAGCCCATCTTTTTCATGCGGCTTTCACTGACGATGATGCCCACCTCGTGCGGCTGGAAGCCCACTTTTTCGATCAGGTAATCGCGCAGCAGCGGGAAGAACTCTACGCCCATATTGCTGTAGATGATCTGCCCGGACATAGGCGAGCCCTGCTGCTCATGGTAGGCTTTCACGCTGCGGATGCAGCCGGTGATGAACTCCAGCTTTGCTGAGCTTTCGATGAAGGCTTTGGGGGATCCGGGGTTTTTAGTCTCCTCATCGCACTCCAAAATGTAGGGCGAGAAGGCTACTTTTCTGGCCATGCCTGCCGCACGGAGCATGCGCACGCCGCCCCCGTTGTCGTCTGAGTCCACCTTGGCGTTTTGGCAAGCCTCATTGACGCTAATCTGCCCGGCAGCGTAGGCCAGGATGCTGTCCATGCGTTCCTTTTGGTAAGCGTTGAACGGCAGTACCGTTTCAATCGTCTCATCCCCGCCGAGCCTGATCTCCATGCCGTTGACCACCTTGCGGCGCAGGGGCAGGACGATCTTGTTGGGCCGCTTGAGGTTCTTGGTCGACTGCTTGTACAGAAAGAACCGCCGGATGATGGACTGAAGGGCATCGAGGTTGGAAAAGCCCACGAATACGTCCTTGAACTCCGGGTTGAGGGCAATGGTGAAGACCAGCTCATTGGACGTATTGACAAACTGGTCGAAGAACTGCTTGAGGTTCTTCAGCTGCAGCTCCTGCAAATAGCGCAGCCCCACCAGGCTGATCATGGAGTAAATTTCCATGGGCGAATTGGTAAAGGGCGTGGCGGTCAGCAGCAGGACGTTGCCGGTGGGGTTCACCTTTTGGACGTACTGGGCGATCATAAAGGTTTTGAGCCCCATAGCCGAGGGCTCCCCGGAGCTGATATCGTAGCGCTTGATGCGCTTTTCGTTGTCCAGGTTCTCCTCCTCCTCGGCCTTGACGGTGGTGAAGATCTTCTTGGCGCTGTGCGCTTCGTCCACCACCATCATATCGAGCCCCATGCGGTCGATATTGGCGCGTGCGCCCATCTGCGATACGCCGATCAGCCCCCCGACCTTGTTTTTGAGGCGTTCGTAGGCTTTATCGGCCGCTTTGCCCGTTGCCAGGTGGCCCTCCTGGTCGAGGATGGACATCAGCTCCCCGAAGAAGTTCAGTTCCTGCATATCGTCCAGCCCCACCCGCTTGAAGCCCTGATAGGTCAGGAAAGTGATGGAGCCTTCGGGCATGGGCCCCTCCTCCGGGATATTTTCGAGGTACGCTTCGCTGAGGTTGTACAGGTCATTTTGGGGGATGTGCGGCAGTATGCCCCTGCACTCGCCCATGAACTGTTTGTAGACCTGATTGGGCAGCACAAAGAAGGGCCGTTTGCACCAGCCGTTTTCGAGGAACTGTGCGGCGATGAAAATAGCGCACCAGGTCTTGCCCAGCCCTACCCCGTAGGCCAGGCAGCCCGCGCCCCTGATCTGGGCAAAAGCAACGGCCTCCCGCTTTTCCGGGCGGATGTCCATTTCCATGCCGTTGTAGATGCGGGCCATGGTAAAGCCGATGGGCACCTGGTCTAAATCTACCGGCACTTCGCTATTGTAGCGCTCATTCCAGATGCGCTCGATGGCTTGCCGGTCTTCATCGGTGATGGCTTTGGCCAGGAAGTCCGAGAACAGGCGTATGCCCTCCTGCTGGGCGGCAGACTTGTTGCGCTTGAACTCCTGCACGTCTTCGTCTTTCCCGCGCTTGCGGCTTTCCAGGTAAAGCTCCTTGATGGAACGCCAGGTCAGCCCGCGCCGGATGCCCAGCTCCCGGGCATTCTCGCTCATCCACAGCACGAACGCGCCCTGCAGGGAGATTGGCTCTTTGAGCTCCTGCTGTATGCCTCTTTGCAAAGCACGGCTGTAGTCGATCTGCCCGTTCTGCCGGATTTTGGCTTTGAGCCGGACTTCGCCTTTCAGGTGCCTGATGGTATAGCTTTTGGCCAGGTTGCTGACCGGCTTTATGATCAGGCGGTCTTCCATCCGCTCGGCATCGAGGCGCTTGCGGCGTACCGTAACCCGGTTCCATACCTGGCCGAGGGCGGCAGACTGCTGCTCAAAGATGGCTTTGCCGTCTTTCATGCTTTCAATCTTCGGCTGGTCCTGGCCAAGCATTTCCCGGCGCTCGGCGATATTGCCAGACAGGTAAATGAAGGCTGGCAGGAAACCATCGCCGAACCAGTACACGAGCTCTTGTTTGGCCCACTCCAGGGGCACTACTTTTTTGGACAGAGCAGCGGGGTTGTAGTATTTCTTCCACCCGCCTTCCATAGCGCGGCCCAGCACCTTGGTTTGGTACCAGACAAAGACTTCCTTTTGGGCATCCGTCAGGTGTTTGTTGTACAGCTGGTCGATTTCATCGAAGGTGATCAAATCCAGCTCGCCGGCTTTGGCCTGGTCGCGGGCGCTCTTTTCTTTTTTTGCCTTTTTTAAAGCCCGCTTGATATTCCTCTGTTGCGGGATATGAATATCTTTTGCAAATGTATCGCTATGCTCACTGGAGATATGGGGCGAGAGCATATTAGCCGCTTCATAGGCTACGCCCGGGATGCGCATCACGTCTTCCATCGTGCCCCGGTACTTCGTGACGTTGTCAGAGAAGCGCCCGGTAGCCTGGTAGGGCGTGCCGAGTATCTTTTCCGGGTTCTGGATATACCAGTTGTCGTTAATGATTGCTTCTATCATGCTATGCCAGTTTTAGGAGTTGGAGCTTCTTTTTCTTTTTAGCTTTTGCCAGCAGTAGTTTGGTGGAGGCCTCTTTGGGCGAAGGTTTCAGG
>ENA-UENU01000189-UENU01000189.1-marine-metagenome-genome-assembly--contig:-NODE-189-length-11371-cov-177.131064_pt1 | contig 11371 bp, 4 predicted proteins | sample MGYA00237877_ERZ529326 | MGnify/ENA primary metagenome ERZ529326 (study PRJEB26372, sample SAMN05368344) | marine metagenome | biome: cultured habitat; feature: ocean water; material: water; isolation... | reverse complement strand
AAATGTTTTCCTTGTTTGGTAAGTCAAAATTGTTTTTTTGAATTAATACCATTAACATTAATACCTTCTAGAGATTTACCTTAATAGACAAAAAGGTAACTGCACAGAAATGTTTTCCTTGTTTGGTAAGTCAAAATTGTTTTTTTGAATTAATACCATTAACATTAATACCTTCTAGAGATTTACCTTAATAGACAAAAAGGTAACTGCACAGATATTTTTTTATTGATTGTATGAGCATTAAAATTTGTCATAATAAAAGAGCCAAAATAAATAAAGTGTTTAAGAGGTTAGCAAGATAGGCTAAGAGTTCAATAGATTGATATTTTGGATTTAAACTGCACTTAATTATTAATAAACTTGCAAAAATATTAGCTTAGACGAGGCAAAAAAGTTACATTTTTATCTCAAATTTATCTCAAAAAAAAAGGGTAATTTATTTGGAGATAAAGGCTATATATCTCAAAATTTATTTGATAAATTATACGGAAATAATCTAATTTTAGTAACTCTTTATCAGAAAAATATGAAAAATAAATTAGTAGATTTATGGAAAAAAAATTAATGTGTATTAAAACGTTCATTAATTAAAAATTTCAATGAAAAATTAAAAAATATTTCACAACTTGTGCACTGTTAAAATCGAAGTTTGCAAAATTTTATAGTGAATAAAATTGCTTGATTAATTGCTTATAGTTTTCCAGAGAAAAACCAGCAATTAAATCAGATAAAAATGAATAAAAAATTTTACCTAATTTATAAATAAAATAGATATTAAATAACGTTTAATAAACAATTCAAAAATTCATTAATGACCAAAATTTAAATATTTTGGATAGTTTTAAATTATCTATTTATTATCAATAAACATAAGGAATTGAGATAAAGTTTATTCTACCTACCTTCTGTCCTTTTTATTTATATCGAACTCAGGTAAAACAAGGTAAAAAAAGATGAGCCCAATAATTATCAACAAAGCTAATTTAATAAAGAACAAACTCCCCTGGTTGTACCATAAACACATAGAAAATCAATTAACTAGGAGTATCTAGCTTATATAAAAAATTCTAATTTTCCTACTTGAAAACCTTATCTGGGTAAGGTGAAAAACCCTAGCTAATCAAATACTAAAATATATTAAATTTCAGAGTTGTCGTCGAGGTTTGCAAAAATTTTTATCGGATGTAAATATTCAATTTAAAACTTTATGGTTTTCTATTATCAAAGATTGGATAAATCAGAATTTTCTTTCAAGGGAACTATTATATTTAGTTATAAATAAAACTTAGGATCAGGTCGTAGTAAATTTGTTAGTTGTGAGCCTAGTTTATCAGCGCCGTAGCAGACCAATTTACATTACCAACTTAGACAAAAAAGGAAACAGTAACTTTTCTGAAAAAAGATAATTATTATTGAAAGTTTTAAATTTATTCTCAAGTCATCAAAAAGTGATTTTAGGAGACCGATAATTTTGTAGTCTGGAACCAGAAAAATAGTTAAAATAGCAAAAAAAGATATGCTTTTGTCTGAGACTGAAAAAAAACTTGTATATAGAAAGGTAAAAATAATTGTGAATAGTAAGTCGGGGAATAGTGAATAACTTTCTAATGAGGGATAAAGCCGGGAATATCTATATATTTACAACAAGTAAAATTCACTAATACTAGAGGTTTTTAATCAAGAAAATTTTAAGTAAATATAAAATAAGAGTAAGTCAGTATAACAGCAGAAGATTCATAGTTTATATGAACAAATATTTTGGTTTATAAATAGCAATCAATATTGGTAAAAAGTGAATATATATCGAATAAATTTCCGGAATTTTAAGATTCGAGGCTATAAGATGGGATGAACTAAAGTCAAGGGATAACGATTAATTGCCATAACATTATTGACCACTTTAGTATATTTTTAATCCTTAAAAAACGGCAAAATAATTTGCGCAAAAGGAGTAGCAAATTATGTAAACCTGACCACAGAAAAAGGGAAAAAATATAGACGACATCCCCACTTTTATACGGGAAATAGAGGTCAAGCTTGGTTAAATGCCTGGGAAATTTTGCCAGAGAAAGTTGAAGAGATGATGGCCAAATTTATCAAAAACGGCTCAATTATTACAGAAGTAGGACAACTGCAAACTTTGTCAATTAAAATTTTTAGTCTGTTATGTCACTCCGCCAGGTAATTATGATAGAATAGATAAAATCAATAGAAAATATTTGTCAGAAAATTTTAGTAAATATGAGTGAGATAGAAGAAACGTGAGTAGCAATGTTGTTGTCATTACTGATTCTGAATTTGAAGGTGAAGTCCTCCAATCAGAAAAACTTGTATTGGCTTACTTTTGGGCTAGTTGGTGTGGTCCATGTAAATTAGTATCCCCTTCCGTGGAAAAAGTGGCCACTACGTATAGTGATCGTCTAAAAGTGGTCAAGATGGAGGTTGATCCTAACCCAGAAACCGTAAAGTCATATAAGGTTGAAGGAGTTCCTGCACTTAGACTGTTTGGGAATAAAAAATTATTACTTTCCCATGAAGGAAGCATTACATTGAATAAGTTAGTTGAGAGATTAGAAGCTCATTTAGCATGAACAAGATATTTTTTATCTATTATCTCTAAATGTTGTGAAAAAACCCACGCTTTCCTAAAAGGAAGCGTCGGGATTAATTATAATTAATATTGTGTTTTTTTTAGTACATTTAATAGACTGGGAAATCTGAGCATACTTAATTATTGACGTAATGATGGATATATTTGTTTAACATACATTTGACAGACATTAAACCAGCCAAACTAATTTTTTATAGCAGTAATTTATTTGTGGAGTTCTTTGGTTTAATTACTACTAATATAATTTATTTGACTATTTGAGACAAATTATCTCTGACAATTTTGACATTGATATTTTCATTTTTTGGGTAGTCCGACACAAGTAAGGACTTATTTATACTAGTTCGGGAAATACCAGATAGCTTCAATATGATTTTCGATCTTTTTTAGAAAATAATCAAGTTTTTCTCAAAATTGCCAAATGTTCTCTGTCTAATGCTACATTTCAATCTCTCAATATAGTTAATTAGTTAGATTACTTTTGGATAACTTGTTTTACTAACGGCTTGATGCCATGTGCTTGAGAATATTTCTTCTTGTGCTGACCAAAAGTATGTGAAGTTAGTGCAAACTGTCCATAAACAACAGGTAAATAATTTCACAATTCTCTAGCTCCATCTATACTGCGATCGCGATCTGTAAGCTCCAACAATTTCTTTGATGCTAATATATTGAGCCTGCTAAATCTACTGTTTATTACCTTTATGGTACAAATGACTAAATCTTATCACACTGAATAGTCAATCGAACTTTTTTTTTAGAGGACATCTCTAGCATATTTTGGAACTTAAGCATATTTGCGATTAGCATAATTTATAAGTCAAATTTCACCCTACCTGGCTTCCTCGAGCAATACCTGCAAGAGATATATTGTTTAGTAATAAAAGCTAAAATCTTTAGGGGCAAGTATTTCTACCAATAGAACGGAATATATTTCTACCTTAGACTTAAGTTAATTTTCAGTAGATTTTATAGAGTTTGAGTCTTTTGCCTAGATGGAAAGTAAAAAAGTTTAACACACAGAGAACTTAAGCAATTGACAGGCATAGAGTTTGGTTAATTTCGTATCAGTCAAATTAAAAAAAATCTTATGGCCTGTGCTATGTTAGTCTGGAATTTTTGAAAAAATATTAGAGCAGTGAGAAACCGGAAAAACTATTAAATATCTCCAAAAAAGGTTCTCAAAGCCTTACCTGCTGTTTCAAAATCTGCATTTTTGAAGATACCTATTGATCAAGTTAAACATAAATTGTTATCAGGTTATCTAAGATTAGAATTAAGATATCCTTCAATTAAAATGAAACTCATTTAACTCTAACACCTACTAAAACTTTTTGAATAGATAGTTAAGTAATTAGGGAATGGGCTTTTTCAGTTATTGTAATGCAGGCATCTTGCCCGAAATTAATTTACCTCATCAGCAAAACCAAGCCACTGTAAGTATAACTAGATCAATATATATAAACTAATAGTGAATAAATATTAGTAAATCAACAACAGTTAACTAACCCTTGGTAGGGTGGCGCTCAGATAAGCTATTAATTGGCAAAACCAAGACTAGCACTCACTTAGTAACCTGGTTTTGCACTGCTAACTACTCTAGCGTTTACTTAGTGAACTGGTTTTGCACCCCTAACTGCTATTGTTGTCAGATTGTATATAGTATGGTATTTTTAATATTTTTTGTTAATAAACAATAAGCCTTTTTGTTCATCTCCGTTTTTTTCTTAGGAAAATTTAGTCAAAATGCATTTATCAAAACGTTTAAAACCTTTAAGCTTTAATGTCTTTGCTGATATGGATAGGGCTAAGGGTAGGGCAAAGGCAGCAGGACAAGATTTAATAGATTTGTCTTTAGGATCTTCTGATTTACCTGCGCCTCGTCACGCTTTAGAGGCGATATCTCAATCTCTACAAGATTCTAATACTCATGGTTATTCATTATTTTCTAGCACTCAAGCTTTTAGGGAGGCAGTAGCTCGGTGGTATAGTAATAAGTTTGACATTTCACTAAACCCGGAAACTGAAGTTTTAGCTTTAATTGGTTCCCAGGAAGGTACGGCCCATTTACCTTTGGCTATCCTGGATCCCGGAGATTTTGCTTTGCTGCAAGACCCTGGCTATCCTTCTCATAGTGGTGGGGTGTATTTGGCCGGAGGTCAGGTTTACCCCATGCCTTTATTAGCAGAAAATAAGTTTTTGCCTGTCTTGGGAGATATTCCTCAACATGTCTTGGCTCAGGCAAAAATGATGATTTTGAGTTATCCTCATAATCCCACAACGGCGATCGCTCCAATATCATTTCTCCAAGAAGCTGTGGCTTTTTGCCAAAAACATAATTTGGTCTTGGTTCACGATGCTCCTTATCTGGATTTTGTTTTTAATTCATCTTCTGAAGCTCCTTCTATTTTTCAAGCTGACGTAGAAAAAAGTGTTTCTATAGAATTTTTTACTATGTCTAAGTCTTATAGTATGGGGGGTTTTCGTGTGGGCTATGCTATTGGTAATGCTCAGTTGATTCAAGCTTTACGACAGGTTAAAGCTTGTATTGACTTTAATCAATATCGTGGCATTTTTAATGGGGCGATCGCAGCTTTAACTGGTCCCCAAGAGGTGGTCAGAAAAACTGTAGACATTTTTCGCCAACGGCGGGACATTTTTATTGAGGCATTGGATAATATTGGTTGGACTGTGCCAATGCCATCAGCAACCATGTATGTTTGGACAAAGTTACCGAAATTATGGTCTAATGATTCTGTGGATTTCTGTGTAGATTTAGTGGAAAACACTGGGGTAGCAGTTGCCCCAGGGGCTGGTTTTGGTAAGGCGGGAGAAGGGTATGTGAGGTTTGCTTTAGTGCATAGACCAGAGGTTTTGTCAAGAGCTGTAGAGAAAATTTCTGTATTTTTACAAAGATAGTTTAGTGAATTATATCGTTATTATTGGGGTGAGTTTAACCAAAAAACTAGATAAATGCTTTTCTCAAATTACTGAGGTATAGTTTATGTTCGTATGGGATAGGTTTTAGGATTGAATGTTTATTTAAAGATATTAAACCGGTAGGTTTTGGCTGGCATCACAGGAAAATGACTGACCCAGCTGGAGTAAAAAGGTTGTAGTTAGCTACTGCTGTTGCTACTTTGTGGTTCGTAAGTATAGGAAAGTTCTTAGACCATTTCATGGAAACTGTTGCTCAAAGGCAGCTCTTCATGAAAACATCTACTCTGTCTCCACCAAGATGATACAGCGCTTTCTGTTGTTTAACAGTAAAGCTATGAGAGGAGGTTACCATCACTACATGATTTTTACTATTTACTCTGTAGATCATTCGCCCGAAATTTGCTGTAAGTACAAATGCTATAAAGTTGAGATACTCCAATTAATAGAAAGATTCGTACTTCTTAAATAGTGTCAGGTTTTATTATTGATTTTAATACTGATAATTTAATTAACTAGACCTGCCCGACAACCATAAATGAATATTAGAGATATCTGAAAATATTTAAACACCTAATATAACTATATTTTATAATTAATAATTATTAGACCTATTGCAAAAGTATTTGGTGGCATCATAGAGGTCTATTGATTTTCAAAGTAACCACTACTGTCAAGCGATCGCCAACTAAAAAGTTGATAGGATTCAACTTTATTTGCTGTAACCGCTAAATATAAAAGCAATTATGAGGATCCTGCCACCTAAATTTAGACAACGAACAACTATTAATTGTAACATAAAATATTTTGACAAAAAGCCTATTATAATTTTATTACATGTTAATGCTGACAAAAAAAATCATATAAAAACTACTCTGATCACTCCCGTACTACTATTTATGTTGTTCTAACTTCAAAGCAGCAATAACTTTTTCATACTCAATTTTCACTTCAGAAAAAATATCTATTACTTCTTTTGGAGTAAAATTTCCTGACTCATAAGCTAAACGAGCTAATACTTCTAATTCTTGACAAATATTGTAAAGATTCATTGCTCCTAAAGTACCACTAATAGACTTCAAAGAATGGGCAGCATTCTTAAGTCTTAACGGGTCAGTTTGATTAATAGCAATATTAATATTCTCTAGCAGTTCGGGAGAAGTCTCCAGGTAAATATCTATTGATTCATCTAGGTATTCCACTTCTCTCAAATTTTCTATTACCTTACTTTCAAGAATAGGCTTGTCAGGAAAAATGTTGTTATTATTATCTTCAGTTTCTAGAAAAGTATTTAATTGTGGAAAATTTAGTTTTTCTTTAACCTCAGAAACAACAGACTTACATTTACTCAATGCTTTGATAAGCTCCTCTATTTGTATAGGTTTACTAATATAATCATCCATTCCAGCAGCTATACATTCTTCGCGATAGCCCTGCATCACATTAGCAGTCATAGCAATAATTCGAGGTCTTTTCTGAGGACTTTTTTGAGAATATTTTGTAGCATTCTCATATTCTCGTTGAATGTGACGAGAAGCTTCTAAACCGTCCATTAAAGGCATTTGTACATCCATCAAAACTACATCATAAGGCAAACGAAATACAGCAGCTAAAACTTCTAAACCATTACTAGCAAGATCAGCACGATATCCCATCCGTTGTAAAATTCGTAAAGCCACCTTTTGATTAACCAAATGGTCATCAGCCAATAATATTCTTAGGGGTAATTCCTTTGCTAATACAGGAATTGTTTGATAGTTTCGTTTATTATTATTTTTGAATTTTACTTTAACATCTTGACCAGAAAAAATATTTAGTAATGCTTCATACAGCTGAGATTGTTTAATAGGTTTATTAATAACTGATCCCAATAATTTATCAGAAAAATTAATTTCTTGCTGACCCAGAGAAGAAAGAAGTATAATAGGTAAATTCTGATATATTGGATATTCAGTAATTTTTTTTCCTAAACTTAATCCGTCAATTTCTGGCATTTTCATATCTATAATTGCCACATCAAACTTATTCTCTGTTGCTATTAATTCTAAAGCACGATTAGCATTTTCAGCAGTCCTAACTATCATCCCCCAAGATTCAGTTTGCCTTAACAAAATTGTTCTATTCGTACTATTATCATCAACAATTAGTATTCTTTTATCTACTAATTTATGCTGACTACCATTTACATAATTAGTTTGAATAAATTTATTTTGAACAGTCTGAATACTGCATTTACTAACTATCGTAAAATAAAAAGTTGAACCAGATTTTTCATTCACAGCAGCTGAGTGTTCATATAAATCAGGTAATCTATAAGTTGCTGGGGGGTTACCTCCAACTACACCCATACTCTCAACCCACATCTGACCACCCATCATTTCAGCTAATCTTTTACTGATAACTAATCCTAAACCTGTACCCCCATATTCTCGGTTGGTAGAAGAATCAACTTGACTAAAACGCTTAAATAAACGATTCATGCGATTAGCAGGAATACCAATGCCTGTATCTTTAACTGAAAATTGTATTTCATAAGCAGGCCAAATGTCACAAGTATCAGATTCTGAAATATTTTCTACTGCTAAATTTTGTACATTTTCCTCTATTTCTAGCTTTCTTCCGCTAACAGAAACTAATACCTCACCATCAGAAGTAAACTTTACAGCATTGCTCAAGAGATTAACCAAAATTTGGCGTACCCTAGTAACATCCCCGATGACAATAGTGGGAGTTTCTGGGTCAATGAAATAAACAAGTTCCAATCCTTGTTCAGAAACTTTTGCTACTAATAAATCAATAGATTCTTCTAGACAAGTTTCTAAATCAAAAGGATGTTCTTCCAAGTCAAATTTTTCTGATTCTATTTTGGAGAAATCAAGTATATCGTTAATTAGTGTAAGTAAAGCATCACCACTACTGCGAATAGTCTCAACAAATTCTGTTTGATCTGATTTTAGAGAAGTGTCTAATAGTAAACCAGTCATACCAATAACTGCATTTATTGGGGTTCTAATTTCATGACTCATAGTTGCTAGAAACTCACTCTTAGCTCTAGTAGCAGCTAGTGCTTCATCCCTAGCCTTTGCTAAATCAGTTGCATCAGTTGCCGTTTTTTGACGCTCTAATTCTCCACCTACCCACTGCGCCATTAGTTTTAATAATTCTTTATCTATAGCTTTAAAAGGCTGCCTGAGAGGTTTAGGACTCCAGAAATTGAGAGTACCATAAACTAAACCCCCTACCATAACTGGTGCTCCCATATAAGCTTCGATTTGAAAATCTATATCTGTTGTGATAGAAAAACCTGAAGATGTAATAGATTCAAAACATATTGGCTTTTCTGTTATAGCTGTAAAAATAAAATTTTTTTCTACTTCAAACTCTTGTCCTTTAGAAATACAATTATCAGGAGTTATAGATGCTATAGTAGTAGATATACCATCTTCAATTTTAAATAATACTCCTGTTTCTAGATCAAACTTTTCACAACCCATTTCTAATAACTTTTGAAGGCGATAATTAAAAAAAGAACTCGGATCCATATCTAGATTTTTATCTTTACAAGTAGCAGAAGTTATTTGATATAATCTCAGAATAGCTGCTTCACTTTCTTGCAATTCTTCTTTTTTTTGTTTCAGCTCAGAAATATCATAAGAAAGTGCAATAATTTCTTGTACTTTACCCGTTTTAGAATCACGAATTGTACGAAAACTAGTTTCCAACCAAATATATTTACTATCTTTACAAAGGAGGCGGTAAGTAATTGTTGAAGTTACTGAATTTTTGAGAACAGCATAATAAGCTTTAGCAATTGCTTTAGTATCTTCATGTGCAAAAAGTTTTTGGGGATGATTACCAAGAAGTTCCAATGGAGAATATCCTAAAAGATTTCTGCAATTAGGTGATATATCAAGAAAAATTCCATTTAGAGAGTGACGAGAAATAATACAAGTAGAGTTTTCTATCATTAGTCGATAGCTTTCTTCACTTTCTTGATAGTCAGAGTGATAATTTTTTAGTCCTTCAAGTATGTTATTTATAGTTCCTGCTAAACTAGATAACTCATCATTTCCTAGCATTGATATACGGGAGGAAAAGTCTCCACTGGAGGCTATTTTTTTTACTAGTTTGCTCAATTGTAAAACACGGGAGACTAATAATTTTTCTATAACTGCAATTATCACCACACAAAAAACAAGGCCTACTATTACCCATAAAAAAATAAGGTAACCCCAAAATGATTGAAGGGAATTGCTAATTATTCGATCTATTTTTACTTGTAAAATTAGAACAGGCTGACTATAGATATCTTTGATAATTTTGTAACCAGCTATTTTATTAGAACTAAGGGGTTTTACAACTATTTCTGAATTTTTTAGTTTTAGCTGCTGATTAGTTTGTAGATTCCGACTGATGGTTAGTGATAATTTTGTGGATTCGGCTAACCTTGATATCATTGTATTATCTAAGTAGCGTCCCACAATAAGAGTATCGTTGCTAAGACTATCTTTTTCATTGGGAACATTAGTAGCAACAATTAGCATAGGTGCTTCTGGTAAAATAATAATACCTATTTTAGAAAGATAATTTTCTTGCTTCAGATTTTGAATTCGAGATAGATGTTTTTTAAAGCTTTCAGATATTGGTATTTCTGTTTGTTTATTTAGATCAAATACTTGAGAAAATAAAATTTCTCCTTGAGAATTAACTCGTAAGATTAAGTTAAGTTTTTGATTAATAAAAAAGTTTTTAACAGAATTAAAATTAATAAATTCTTCCTTTGTTAGGTTAACATTAGATTCTAGTTGGTTTTGATTAGCAAAATTTTTTGATAATAATAATACTCTATCCTGTTTTGCTATGGCAGATAAATTAGACAACTGCTCATCTAGTATATTTAATCCTCTATCAACATTTAGACGAACATAATTTGCCTCCAAATATTGGAAGTGGTGAAGCAAAATAATTGATTGTACGACATATAATATTGCTACAATACTAGCGATCACCGTATTAATAATTATTCGTGTTTTTTTGCGAAGTTTCATTGGCTTACTCACTATTTATTTTATTGTATTACCATAAATATGATTATTATTCCCTCAATAATTAGTTAGTAGGCAAAGATTCCATTGACCATGACCAACCCCAGAAATGAAGAGAAGCTTGATCACAAATCATAGTTGCCAGAGGAAGAATAATTCCAGCCTGAGAAATGTGATCGCTTATATGCTCAAAAAAGCTAATATCCAACTTACGAGTAGTGTCAACAAGGGACATAAAAATATCCCAAGCCTTTGTACAAATAAATGTCTGAGTAGCATAACTAATCGATCGTCGCAGCACCATTGTTCTAGCTGCTAACTCCGCAGGATTATTATACCAAGGTAATTCTAGATACTCGACAACCAGAAACAACTCCCTATATACTTGTTTCAATTCAACTACAAAAGATGATTCATGTCTGATCAATAAAAGGTATCCTGCTAACATTGAGATACCAATATCTGATAAAAATTCTAGAAGTTTACCTTCGCTCATGTTTCCATCATAGTATAGGCTCATGATCAATGCTTTGATTCCTAAACCAAATTCTCCTTCGTAACCTTTTGTTAGAAGTGTGTTTGAAACTTGAGCTAATGGCAGAGAATAGCATTTTTCCTTAGAAAACAATACGTTATCTGTTTTGAGTAAAATGTCTTGAACAATTACTTCTTCATAACCAAAATAACTCTGCATTTGGTGGTATATCCTCCTGAATTTGGTGGTATATCCTCCTGATAATAGACTAATATAGCAATCCTAAGTAGGTTGCGGCAAAAT
>ENA-UENU01000186-UENU01000186.1-marine-metagenome-genome-assembly--contig:-NODE-186-length-11520-cov-171.198137_pt1 | contig 11520 bp, 13 predicted proteins | sample MGYA00237877_ERZ529326 | MGnify/ENA primary metagenome ERZ529326 (study PRJEB26372, sample SAMN05368344) | marine metagenome | biome: cultured habitat; feature: ocean water; material: water; isolation... | reverse complement strand
TGTAGCTTAAGTTTATGAAATTAGTATAAGAATGCGGTCTATGTTTCTTTAAGCAAATTTCCTTATGGAGATGATATCATTGATGAGGGTGAGGGGAATGACATTATTTATGGCGGTAACAATGATGACCTCCTCAATGGAGGTTTTTACCACGACCAACTCTATGAAGGAAATGGTAACGACACCTTTTACGGTGGTGCGGGAGACGATACTTGGAACGGGGGTCTGGGCAACGACAGATATAATGGTGGTGCTAGCAAAAATACTTTGATTATTTCTCCAGGAATGGGTTTAGACATAATTCAAGGATTTAAAGATGGCACAGATACAATTAAATTAGAAAGAGGTATAGGTTTTGCTGACTTAGATATAGTTAGTCGTGACAATTCGACTTTGGTTAAAGTAACTGTGACTGAGGAAATTTTAGCTCGTATTTCAGGTATTGATGTCAGTTTAATTGATAAAACTGATTTTATTGTCTAGCTTTTCAGTTGTGTCAGAAAAATAGATCCAGAATTACGTCAATAATAAGTATCCTCAAGCTTACCAGTTTATTAAATGTACTAAAAAAAACTAGGTAAATTCACCATCCAATGAATGATTCAATAATAATTGACATCAAATAATTTCCCGGTTGGTCAGAAAGACTTTATCCTTTTTAACAAAGTTCAAAAATCATTTAGGGGCTACGCGCGTATTTCATTCATCACTCATTACAAACTTAAGGGAGTAAGTACAACAGCCCGCTTCGCCTGACTATAATTTTATCGCTACATATACAAAACTACCCAGAAAATAAAAAAGACATAATTGTGTAAATTATGTCTTCAATAATTATCTTTTGTAAATACATACTCAAACAGACTCAATGGCAAAAATCTCTTTTATTTGAGGTAGTAATATTTGAAAAGCTTTACCGCGATGGGATAGCGATCGCTTAGTTTCAGGAGACATTTCGGCAAAAGTCTTTTTTTCTGAAGGAACATAAAAAATAGGATCGTAACCAAACCCACCATTTCCACGAGTGGAATATAAAATTTCTCCATAGCAAATTCCCTCTGCTTTTAACGCTATTGTACCATCAGGCCTAGCAATAACGAGAGCGCAAACAAATTTTGCTTGACGATTTTGGCTATCTTTCAACTCCCTCAAGACTCGCTCTATTTGTTCCGCAACAGTGGGAGCATAACGAGCAGAATAAATTCCCGGCTTTCCATCCAAAGCATCCACAGCTAATCCTGAATCATCAGCGATCGCCCATTTTTCAGTTACTTTTGCCACTTCACTTGCTTTAAGGCAAGCATTAGCTAAAAAAGTTTTTCCAGTTTCCTCAATTTCTAAATCCTTGGGTTTTAGTTCTAATTGGAGATTCAAATCTGCCATATATTCCTGCATTTCTACAACTTTCCCTAGATTACCAGTAGCTACAACAAGTAATCTAGGAGTTGTTTTTAGAGGAGTAAAATTTTTCATTTCAGTAATCAATTATCAATTATTACCTCTATTTTCCCAAATTCTGCCAACCATTTTTATTATTTGAGAACAAATTACCATAGTGTTCCAACCATAACTGAAATCAATTATCATAACACCAATTCCCATACATGAAGACTGTATTTATTGGAAAATACTCAACCACTACAGAAACTTCTTTTTTTTCAATCAAAACTACCTCCCAACAAACTTAATTCATCTTCCAAAACTTTTTTATATACTGTTGGCAAATGCTTCGTCATAGAATTAGTTTCAATTCCATATCCTAAACTTGTCCATGTACCAGATAATAATTGCAGAACTTGATTTAATTCTCCCCTTCTTAACAACTCAGGAATATCTGCTTTCCAGTATTTGCGATCGCTTAACCAACCATACACAACAGCATCCTGATATTTGGGCTCAAAACTATAAGATTTCCAAAACATAAACGAATCATGATGTCTAGGATAATAACGTTTTGCCATCAGATACCAAGTATTACTTAACATTTGATATCGTCCTGCTGCCGTGCTACAGTTTCCCTTATTTGGACCTGAAACAATTGTGATACACCAGTCTGGATGTTTGCTGAGGTCAGATACCTTTTTACCTGTATAAACAACATGATAAGGCTCAGAATAATTGGATTCACTAGCTGAAATAGTTCGCATTAAGGCCCTAATATAAGGGTCACCACCTTTCATTACTAGTCGAGGCCATTTTTCCTTCTTATTATAATCATTATTTATTGGAGTATTTGATTTACTTATTAAATTTAATTTTCCCTTAAAAACCTGGAAAAAAGATATAAAAGAGACAATAACTATCGATATAAAAATTAGGCGTTTAAAAAGTATGAAACGGACTTTAGAAGGCTGTCGTTTCTTTCTGATAATTTTTGGTCTAACAGAACCCATCTAAAATTTTCAAGGATGATTTTACAAATATTCTTCTGAGAGCTTGTGACAATGAATTACATTTTTTCAAGTCTCTAATAAAAATATAGTTTAACTTAAATAAGCCAAAGCTGCTCCCCATCTTTAAAATGTAAAACAGCTCGGATTTTTTTAGAAAATAATTACTGTATTGAAATAATTTCAAAATTTGCTACGTAGTAAATCAATTTAAAACTACTGCAAAGAGGGAGAACTAAATAATTCTACCAAAGATTTTTCAGGCGCTTTTGCCTGAGTAACAATCTCTACAATTTTATTACAAGCTGCTGATTGAAAAATAGCCTCTACAGAAACTTGTGCGACTTTAGTACGAGGAATACTACCTTCAAATAAGCGATCTGCAGGTTCCATCACAATAGGAAATTGATTGTCATCATTTTTCAAACCACCAGGGCGGACAATAGTATAATTAATACCACTTTTCTTAATATATTCTTCAGCTTGTTTCTTCCAAAATAAAACTAACCAGAACAAATTTAAGGGGTGAAAAAACTTAGACACACAGAGGGATGAAACTAAAACAAAATGTTTAATACCCTTCTGCTTTGAAACATCTACTAAATTTTTAGTTCCTAAATAATCAACCATTAATGGACCAGCAAAATTAAAGTTAGGTTTAGCACCTGTAGCACATAATACAACTGTGCTATCCCCCATAGCATTATAAAGACTAGTAGGATTAAGGACATCCCCCATAACTAGCTCTGCTTTTGGAGGCAGAATTTCTCTAGCCATTTCTAAGTTACGAACTAAAGCTTTAACAGGAATATCTCGTCTTACCAACTCTTGTACGATTCGACGGCCTGTTTGACCAGTTGCTCCAGGAATAAATGCTTTCATATTTCAATGTATATAAAGTTCAAGTTATAAAAAGTAATAGCTTTCAGACCAAAGTCTCCAGACTTGTCATATTTATTTGAGAAACCAGAAATATAGACAACAATTTTCTCTAGTGTAGTTTAACAAAATGAACACTGCTATAATATATTAAATAAATATTAATTATAATTCCATGATTCATACTTTATAAAGATAAATTAATGCTCTTTGGCAATCCTAAAATTATTAAGTATAGTTTATGTATAAAACCAAAATTCTAACCATGCATGAAAATTTGGCAGGACATGAAACTTTAGAAATAGACAAAAAATTGATTAATGATTGTTACCTAAATAAAATAAAAATAAACACATTAGAAAATAATAAAACAACCTGGTTTAAGGTAAAATACAGTGACTATATGCAACTATATGTAGATGTTGAAACTGTAGCAAAGCACTTTAACTCTCACAAGAATTGGTTTTATAGATGCGCTTATCCAATGAAAGTTGAGCCCCTCGGAGAAAATGGCTATGATTTATTAGTTGGAAAATTTGGTTCTTTTGGATACCAGATAGAAGCGAGAGTTGGCTTGGAGCTAGTACCATCAGATTCCCCAAGAAAATATAGAATCAGAAATATTAAATTGCCAAATTATACAGCTCCTGGATATGAAATTAAATTTCAATCAGAAATGGAGTTGGTAGAGTTACCTACAGATCAATTTCATAATCAGAAGGAGATTCAAAAATGGGGACTCCCCAATGTTATGACTGGAGTAGAATGGGATTTAGATTTGACCGTGGGGGTTAAGTTTCCTGAGTTTATTCAGAAAATGTCTCCTACTTTAATTGAGAATACTGGCAATAACTTATTAGTAAAAATAGTGCGCCAGGTATCACGGTATTTAAGCTACAAAACTCAAATAGATTTTCATAAGACCTATAATTTGCCATTTCCCAAGCAAAGAAAAAGAAAGGAGGGGCTTGGTTTCCCAACCCCTAAAATATCTAAATAAATATTTATAGTAGTGCAAGATTTAACCGAATCTAAAGTCAACACGCAAGTCATAAACCTTGAATGTGTATGGGATCAACAGTTAAAGTAATAACTTTGTAGTCTTTAGTCTTGCTGAGACCAACAAGATCCATAGTTTCAGTTTCAAGGCTCCTAGTCTACTTCTAATCCGCACTATGAAAACTCAGAGGTCCATTATTTAATATTGCTTAACTTATGACCATTTATTCTAAGACGAATTTTAGTTCTAGGATGAGCAAAATTGTTTGCTTTTTCAACAAGCTCCTAACTTTTTTAATGTGTACTTTACTTTTATTTCAAGCTAACTAATTACTATGGGTAACCTTAACAAGCTTTGTCAGGAGTTTGCATTAACTATAACTTCATTCCTTTACTGTTAGGACTTTCTGAAAATATTAAATTTAGTTAATGGCAATAATTTCACTTTCCTTGGGGATACTATGTCAAGACAACAGAAAGCATATCACATATTACTAATAATTCTTAACAGAATTTCTACTCCCGTCACAGCTTGCCAACTAAAAAGGCCTAGCAATGAAACGTTAAGGGCTATATGGCTGTAACGTGCCCAATTTTGGCCTTTTTGCATGAAAGGAGTTAGAGAAGCAGACATAGCGATCGCTCCCATCATACCTAAACCTGCTAGAAGATGAGGACCAAAAAACAGCTTACCATTATTAATATAAGTGACTGTCATCCCACCTAGAGACCCTAAAACCATAAAAGATAGGAGTATGGAACCCACTTGGTGATGTTTAAATTTAAATTTAGCAAATTCTTTTTTCTTTTCTGTTTTTGTTGCTGTTCTGCTACTGCGAACTTTAATACCAAGATATAAGGCATAAATCCCCAAGGCCAAAAGTATCCACATAATTAGAGGATGAAAAAAATTGAGCCAAGGCTTAATTGACTCTGGAATTGGTAGGTCCATAATTAATATTCTCTCTGGAGTTTGTAAAAAAACTTTGTAAAACTTATCATAACACCCAAACTGTGTTAATTTTTATAAAAACCTTAACTGAATCAACATCATTTTGAAGGACAAAAGTCTGATAAATTTTTCAGGACTTTTCACAAAACATGAGAATTATCTTGGCTTGTACCATTTAAATCTCCCAGCGATGGTTTTTACCCCAGCATTCTTGGCTTTGCCAGTTAAAATAGACCAAAACATAGATTATAGTTATTACTATGGCTTCGCAAAAAGAAGAAACTGCTTTAGTACAGGCTGTTAAAAATAGCAATTTTGCTCAAGTATCTATCCTCGTGGCTCAAAATATTAATGCTAATGCTCAAGCTCTAGATGGTACAACTGCTCTAATGGTGGCCGCAGAAAAGGGCTATACTCAAATAGCCTCTTTATTACTAGATAAAGGCGCTAATGTCAACTATACGAAAAAAAAGTTTGGCGCTACAGCTTTAATGTTGGCTGCGGCTCATGGGCGATCTGAAATAGTAGAAGTTTTGTTAAGTAGAGGTGCTGATGTCAATGCTAAAAATTATGATGGTGCTTCTCCTCTAATGGTCGCCTCTATGAATGGTTATCTGTTAGTGGTGAATCAGCTAATAGCCGCTGGGGCAGATGTTAATGTGGTAGACAAAGATCATGATACCGCTTTGGGTTTAGCAACCGCTCAAGGTTATCAAAATGTAGTTCAAGTTTTGCTAGATGCTGGGGCTAGAATAGATGAGTCTACTTTATCTGTAGTTGCTCATAGTAATCATGCCAAAATGAGAGAAATTTTGCTTAATTATGGTGTGGATGTAAATACTAAAAATTTACAGGGTAAAACATGGTTAATACAAGCAGCAGAAGCAGGTGATTTATCTACTGTCAAGACACTATTAAAAGCTGGTGCTGATGTTAATTTTAGAGATAAAGATGGAGAAACTGCCCTGATTTTATCTGCTGATCAAGGTGATTTAGAAATTGTCAAAGCATTATTAGAATCAGGGGCAGATGTAAATATTAAAAGCAGAAGTGGTGGAACAGCTTTGATGGCTGCTGCCGCTGAAGGAAATCTAGTGATCGTCTCTACTTTATTAGATGCTAATAGTGATGTTAATGCTCAAGATTTAGAAGGAGAAACAGCACTAAGTTTTGCAATAGGAGAAAATCATACTGAAACAGTCAAAATTCTCCTTGAACATCAGGCAGAAATAATTACTAAAAATCAAGCTGGCGATACACCTTTATTCAGTGCAATTTTTCATGGTTATACGGATGTTGTCTCAATTTTATTGGCAACAATAGAAAAGCAAAATCTGACATCTTTACTAAATAGTAAATATTTAGGAGAAACAGCCTTAACTTTAGCAATTTGGCAAAAAAATAGGGAGATTATTAATATTTTGCTAGATGTTGGTGTAGATATAAATATTCCAGCTCAGGGAGGTTATACCCCAATGATAAAAGCAGTATACCAAGGTGATATTGAAACATTAAAGATACTTTTAGGAAGAGAAGCCGATATTAATCTTAGAGATGATAATCAGGCAACAGCTTTAATGTGGGCAGCATATCAAGGTCATACTGAAGCTGTAAAATTGTTAATTGATTCTGGAGCTAATTTAACCTATAAAAATACAAGTGGTTATACAGCTTTAATGCTAGCAGAATTTAATGGTTATCAAGATATTGTTAGATTACTTAGTAATGCTAAAGGAGAACATTAATACTAGATCAAAAAATCTGGATTTTCTTCTAAATGAAATAGGGGAAATAGAAACTGAGCAGTAATAATCTACATCTATTTTCCTTTGATTAAAAATCAAAGTTTTTAACAGCTAGAGATAGGTTTTAAACTCACCCACAACCAAACATTAGACTTTCTCAGTAATACTAATAATCTTCCCGCCAGTCTGATGAATTCTTTGTACAAATGGGGACATCTCAGTATAGTTGATTATCAATTCTTTCTTACTGAGGCGGTTCAGTCTAGCTGATACCTTAGAGGTAGTATAAACAATACGGAAACGTTTGCCCATATTCCCATAGTTAGCTCCATTTCCTCTAGCTTGAAGTTTAATAGGAGTGGGTAAATTACTAGCAACAGAAGAAAGTAATTGAGAACGATTATCTCCGTCATTAGTAGCCGGTCCACCTAACAAGGAAAATATTCGATTAAAGGTATTATTTTTTAAACCAATTTGGGAAGTAATACCATAGGGATAAGGTACAATTGATTCTCCAAAATTTTCGTTATATTCTTGAGTATCAATATAGGAATCTATTTCGGCTTCATATCCCTTTTCGTTATAAATTTGAACGTGCTGAGAAATTTCTGTTTGATCTTGAGGAGCACGGCCTAATAGGTGCTTGTAGTTTAGCTCAATAAAGCGATATTGATTATTACTATTAAAAAATAGAGATTGATACAAACTAGATTGAGCTATCTGTCGAACAAATTCCCTAACAGTAATTTCTCCATTACGCAGTTGAGACTCAGCAGTTGAAAGACGGTTGCTTTCCATAATGTACTGATTGCCCAATATCTGTTTGTAAACTGCCCTAATTATTATTTGTACATCTTCCTCAGTAGGATTGGGGCGGAGTTCTAAAGGGTAAACTTCAAAGGTATCTATCCCTAAAGTTTTTGATGTGGCTAACTTTTTCATTCGTTTATTTATTGAATAGAATAAATATTTTGTCTCTATCATAAGTTCTTGGTACCTCATTGACTGAAAAATTGTAACAAATGTTTACTTATTTACGAATTGTTACTTTCTTCCTCAGAAAGAGAGACAAAAGAGACATTCTTATTAGAAACTTTATATCCAGAGTTATAGAAAATAAACTTTTAAGGAGAACTCAATGTTAGATGCTTTTTCAAAAGCTGTAGTTACAGCAGATACAAAAACTGCTCCTATTGGTACCGAAGAATTAGCTAGCCTGAAAGAATTCATTGCCGCAGGTAACAAGCGTCTTGATTCAGTAAACGCTATTACTAGCAACGCCAGCTGTATTGTATCTGATGCTGTTGCTGGTATGATCTGTGAAAACAATGGATTAATCCAGGCAGGTGGTAACTGCTATCCTAACCGTCGTATGGCTGCTTGCTTGCGTGATGGAGAAATTATTCTCCGCTATGTTACCTATGCACTACTAGCTGGGGATGCTTCTGTCCTCAATGACCGTTGCTTAAATGGTTTGAAAGAAACCTACATCGCATTAGGTGTACCAGCTACAAGTGCAGCTCGTGCAGTGGGAATTATGAAAGCAGCAGCTGTTGCTTTTATCAACAATACAGCTTCTCAACGCAAGATGAGTGTTACTAAAGGTGATTGCTCTAGTTTAGCCAGTGAATGTGCAGGCTACTTTGATACAGTCATTGCTGCTATTAGTTAAAATCACTTAGTTTTGAGTTATTCAAACTAAAGACTTAACCTTTTAAAGCAATCCATTTTTAAAGTTAGAGAAAAACCTAATTATGTCATCAGTTCATGAGATAATTGATGCCGCTGATGCTCAAGGTCGCTTTCCAAGTAGCTCAGATCTAGAGTCCTTAGCTAGCATCAAAGAACTGATTGATCAAGGCAACAAACGTCTTGATGCAGTGAACTTTATTAGTAGCAACGCTAGCTGTATTGTATCTGATGCTGTTTCAGGTATGATCTGTGAAAACCCGGGATTAATCCAGGCAGGTGGTAACTGCTATCCTAACCGTCGTATGGCTGCTTGCTTGCGTGATGGAGAAATTATTCTCCGCTATGTTACCTATGCACTACTAGCTGGGGATGCTTCTGTCCTCAATGACCGTTGCTTAAATGGTTTGAAAGAAACCTACATCGCATTAGGTGTACCAGCTACAAGTGCAGCTCGTGCAGTGGGAATTATGAAAGCAGCAGCTGTTGCTTTTATCAACAATACAGCTTCTCAACGCAAGATGAGTGTTACTAAAGGTGATTGCTCTAGTTTAGCCAGTGAATGTGCAGGCTACTTTGATACAGTTATTGCTGCTATTAATTAAAATCACCTAATTGAAATCTAAGAGCTAACCTTTTGATCCAATCTATTTTTATATAGGAGAAAAACTACATTATGAAATCAGTTATTACCACAGTAATTTCTGCTGCTGATGCGGCAGGTCGTTTCCCTAGCACCTCAGATCTAGAGTCCGTACAAGGTTCTATCCAACGTGCAGCAGCTCGTCTAGAAGCTGCTGAAAAACTAGGAGGCAATCTTGATGCAGTTGCTAAAGAAGCCTATGAAGCTTGTATTAGCAAGTATAGTTACTTGAATAACACTGGTGAAGCTCATTCCACACCAGTTTTTAAGGAAAAGTGCCTCCGCGATATCAAGCACTATATGCGCCTAATTAACTACTGCTTAGTTGTTGGTGGAACTGGTCCTCTTGATGAATGGGGAATTGCTGGTCAACGTGAAGTTTATCGTGCTCTCAGCTTACCTACTGCACCTTATGTTGAAGCTTTGACTTTTGCCCGTAATCGTGGTTGTGCTCCTCGCGATATGTCCGCTCAAGCATTGACTGAATACACTGCTCTTCTCGACTATGTAATCAACTCTCTATCCTAAGAAACTAGGAATTTAAGCCAAAGCCACACTTTGGCTTTAAAACTACTTTAATTTTAGAAGTTTGGGACTCTTAGTTAGTTATTTACCTAATAGTAGATAAGTAACTAACTAAGAGTTCCTTTGTTTTTTTACTGGAAAATTGTAATACAAGCTCAGGCATTTTTGGCCAACTTTTGTGAAAATAGGAATAGTTTTAAAAATACCCACCTGCTTTCTTAGCTAGTATTATGAGGATAAGCTCGTCATAATTGAATGTTCCTTAAGTAATTTGAGAAAGCTCAGAGTCAATGAGGAAATAAAACTTAAAGCATTATCTGAAAATAAGCTTTTTAAATTTTCTCCTGTAGACCTCCCTCCTAAATCTGATACTCACTGTGCCAAGTTGAAAAGTTTTTGAACAATAGGAAAAAAACCGGATTCCAAGCCTCCGGGTTGAGCCAGAGTGATTGTTTCACTACTAAACATGAAAAACAAAGATCCTCTTTAGGATACTAATATCATGTCCCGTTAAATACTTACACTTCGGAAAAAGTAAGCCAGAAATCATAAAATAGAAGGAACAAAGAAAGAAAAGGCACTTACAAGAAAAAGTTTTTTGAGCACTGATGATTCAGAGGTGGTATAGTTGATAACTAATAACTGATAACTGATAACTGAAATGACAGAACCGTCATTATTTGAACAACTCAAATATCCTGATCCTGGCTTGCGCGATCAAGCAATGCGGGAAATAACTGAAACTAGGGATGAAACGACTATTCCTCGCTTAATGAGAATTTTGGCAGAAGAAAATACAGTCTATCGGCGAGCAGCAGTTAAGACACTAGGAGCTATTGGGATAGATACTATACCACTTCTAGTAGATTCATTGCTCAAGAGTGATAATTCAACTATTAGAAGCAGTTGTGCTAAAGCTCTAGCTCAGATAGCTTATAACTATAAGGATATTCCCTTTCCTTCCGAAGGTATTAAGGGTTTAAAGGAAGGACTCAATGACTCTCATCCGGTTGTTCAGATTACTTCGGCAATGGCTTTAGGGGTTATTGGTGTGCCTGCTTTAGATACCTTACTAGAAGTTCTTGATCAGACTGATAATGTAGGCTTAGCAGTAGCAATTATTAATGCTGTTAGCTCTATTGATGATGATCGCTCAATAGAAATATTAACCAAATTGGGAAATGATGAATCTGCTGATACCTATGTAAGGGAAGTTGCTAATGGTGCTTTATCTCGCTTGGATATGTTGAAGTTTAAATCTCACCCTGGTTAAATTAACTTTTTGGTTCTGCACAATGAGGAATAATGAAATCCGAAATTCTTAATGATCACAATAATTTAAAGTAAAAGTCTTGTGCTATTAAGTCGGTCCTATGTTTATGATAATTTTCCTGTTATCGCCATAGACTTAAACTGTTTCCAAGTTTTTATGACAGGAAAATTTTTGTGCTTTTCTGATATCCCTATCAGACTAAAATAAGCACTAGGTGATATCAGAATGTCTGATTTTATTTGGTGACATTGGTTTGTCTATTCCTAGTTTAGCATTTGTATGTTTGACTATATTGTAAACGGTGTCATTAGCTAGTCTTTTTCCCCAATTAGAACGACTTATGTTTATAAATAATGGGTCTGTAGCACCTAAGTGCAGGAGAAAAAACTTGACTTATAGAACAGGAAAAGGTTTCATAGAACTTA
>ENA-UENU01000185-UENU01000185.1-marine-metagenome-genome-assembly--contig:-NODE-185-length-11527-cov-3.016008_pt1 | contig 11527 bp, 3 predicted proteins | sample MGYA00237877_ERZ529326 | MGnify/ENA primary metagenome ERZ529326 (study PRJEB26372, sample SAMN05368344) | marine metagenome | biome: cultured habitat; feature: ocean water; material: water; isolation... | reverse complement strand
AAGCCCGGCCTTCTGAATAAATCCTCTTCTGTCCATCATGTTCTCGTCTTCCGTTTTGATAATGATTGACGAAAATTAAGCAACTTGGCTTAATTCTACCCTATTGAGGAGGATTTATAAGAGGGGTTCGTAATCCTTCACCTGGCTATTTATTGCACCACAAACTGCTGCCGCACCGGCTCTGACCAGGCGCCATCATTGTCTTTCACTCTAACCTGTACAGCGTAAGTGCCCTGACCGGGGTAGATGTAGTCCAGCTCAGACCGTTCGGTTTCAACGGTATAGATGCCTTCCAGGGTAAACTCGTATGCCATGACCTCACCGCCCCAGTTACCATCCTGGTCAAAGCTTTGCCTGGCGTCAAAACGCATGTGGTAAGGTGCTACTTCGTCTACCTGTTCTGCAACCAGGACAGCTACCGGCTTGTAATTGCCGATGGCGAGAATTTCCACCAGGGCTGTTCCGGAGGCCCCAAACGGATCTTCTGCCGACAAAACGAAAGAATGAGTACCCTCCTCCAGGGCTTGCAAAGTTAAAGTACCGGCCTTTGGGGCATCTTCAATACGGGCATTATTGAGTATAAAGTCTGCGGACCTGACCACTGCGCCATTGAGCTTGGACATACTGAGCGTATGGCTGTTCTGGTCATCCTCAATGCTGTAGGACAATTCCATCAACTGCCCGGCGCTGGCCTTAAGGGTATCCTCATACACGTCAGTGCCGTTCACCAGCAGGATGGGCGGCTGTCCGTCGCCATTACCGTTGTCTTCTTTTTTACAGCCAGCCAAGATTAGGCCTGCCAGGCAGCAGGTCATGATCGCAAAATTTTTGAAGTTTCTGGGCATGATTTATTGCTTTACGATTTTAGTAATGGTTTGCTGGCCGTGCCCCTGTATACGCAGGTAGTACATACCTGAGGGCAGGGCATCAAGGTTATTAAGCTGCCAGCTCCGGGGCTCGGGCCCGATTTCCAGCTGCTCAGTTGTTAACGTCCGGCCGAGGGCATCTGCGAGGCTTATGGCATACTGCCCTTTATGCTGCGCCGTCAGCACGGCAGTGAGGGTGGAACGGAACGGGACCGGGAATACGGTGCCCCGCACTTCGCTGCTCCCCTGCATTTGGCTGGAGCGTTCGTCCAGGCCCGGGCCAAAGCCCTGATAGGGCAATACTTCCACTAAATCCGGCATCATTTCGTTATTGGTACATCCATCCGGGTCTGTGACTTCCAGGGAAACATCAAACATGCCCGGCAGATTGTAAAAATAGAAAGGCTCCATAGCGGTGCTCCATCCGCCGTCTCCAAACTGCCAGTAATAAGCGTGCCCGTTGGCAGGAGCCGCAGGCAGGAATTGCACCAGGCCTCCTTCTTCAAGGGTGCCCTCAGGCGTAACCGTGAATGCAGCTTGTGGGGCCTGTACCTCTACCGCATACTGTAGCATGTCAGAGAGGCAGCCTTCCACGACTGCTTCCGTATACAACACTGCATTCGTAGCGTAGCCCGGGCTTACAAATACGCCGCCCTGAGCAACGGGGACGGGCTGAGACAGACTTTCGTACCAGCTGATGGTGGCATCCGGGTAGCCAGGGACGGTGGCGGCGAAAAAGGCAGGCTCATTTTTACAAACGGCTGCCCCGCCATTAGCGGTGATCACAGGCTGCGGGATATCGGCTTCCAGGTTATCCACCTCGATAGTGCCTTCAGTAGCAAGCCCCATAGCGTCGGTGACGGTTACGGTGTACATACCTGCTTCCAGGCCCGTAAGTGTTGCGCCATCCTGCCCGTTGCCCCACGTGAAGTTGTACGGGGGCATACCGCCCTGTACCGTCACAGTTGCTGAACCGGCAGTGCTGCCTGCGCAAAGCACGTCTTTCGTATTAAAGAGCAACAATAGCTGTTCTTCTGCTTCTACGTCCAGGCTCTGAGCCGTTACCGAACTACAGCCCGACTGGCTCACCACTTCCAGGGAAGCTTCGAAGGCCCCGGGGATAGAATAGGTATGCTGAACACTCTGGCCCACAGCCGTATTCCCATCACCAAAGTCCCAGTTATAATTGGCATAACCGGCGTTATTGGCCTGGAAGGATAAGCTCTCGCCAACCTGAGCATTCCCTGCCACTTCAAAGGAAGCGTCTATTGTTTCCACCTCGAAGGCAGCGGATGCCAGGGCTGAGAAGCAGCTTCCACGCTGAGCCTGCACCTGTAGTTTTAGGGAGTCGCCTTCTGCCACAGCCAGATAACTGTTGCCCGCCCCCAGCAGGGCACCGGACTCATTGTACCAGAAATACTGGTCCACCACCTGTCCGGAAAAGGCCGTTGCCAATACATTTGAACCGGCACAAAGGGGCAGGCTCGCAGACAGGTTGATAGCAGGAATATTGGGTGTCGGGAAAAGTGCATTGAGACTAAAGGATTTCTGAGCGCTATTGCCTTCGCTATCCGTGATGGTCACGGCATATTGGCCCGCCGGCACTTGTTCAAGAACCTCGGCATTACTGCCCGTACTCCAGGCATAGGTAAACGGTGGTGTGCCATTCAGTAGCGTGGCTTCCACTACGCCGGTGGCTTCACCCGCACAAGCAGGCTGTCCCATTTCCAGGCTTACAGACAAAGCACCCTGAGCAATGACTTCTATAAAAGCAGGCTCTTGCACGGTCTGGCTACAGCCCGATGGGCTTTCCGCCTGAAGGCTCACCGTGTATTGACCGGGAGCATTATAGGTATGCACCGGGCTCATTTGAGTAGAAACCGCCCCATCGCCAAAGGACCATAAGTAATCGTATGCTGCATCTCCATTGATAGGAGAAAAGCTGACGGTATTGCCGGCGGTGACAGTATTTGCAGAAGCCGTGAAGCCTTCATTGGGAGATTCGGATGCTATGGTGATCGGTGTGCGCGTACCGCTGCGGCAGGTGCCGGCCGCGGCTTCCACAAAGAAAGTCTGTGCAGCGCCTGCCAGCCCCTGTTGGCTGTAGGTCGGGCCACTGCCCAACAAATCGTTTCCGGAAGCGCTGTTGTACCAGAAGAAAGTGTTCGCAGCACCTGTATTGTCGTAAGCATAGAGCAACAGGAAGCCATCGCCACAAATAACATCATTGTTTGAGGCCGCCTGTGGTGCAGGGAGTGGAGGCACATTGCTTCCTACTGTTGCCTGTGCTACCGCTGTAATGCCTTCCACATCGGTAACTGTTACGCTGTAAGTGCCCTCGCTCACGCCCTGCAGGGCTGGGCCAGTGGTGCCATTGCTCCACTCAAAAGTATAAGGGCCGGAGCCGTTGAAGACCTGGGCCGCTACCGCACCATCTGTCCCACCGCTGCATTGCGTATTTACCGCTTCCAAAAGCAGTCCAAGCGCCTGGCCAAGGCCAACGGGGACAGCCTGTGTATTGGATACGGCACAACCGGATCCGTCAGTTACCGTCAAAGTTGCGAGGAAAGTATTTTCTGTGGTGTAGGTGTGAGCAGGAGTTTGGCCACCGGAAGTGGAACCATCCCCAAAGGCCCACTCATAGATATAATCCGGGTTGGTTTCATCTGGTGTGAAAGCCACCTCGTCACCGGTTAGGATATCAGCCGGGCTAAAGGTAAAGCCAGCATCAGGGCCACTGGCAGGGACTTCCACCATCACCCGGCTGCTGTTGCAGTTGCCCAACTTTGCTGCTACGTATACGGTATCTGTATCAGTGATAGGGCCAAATGGGAAAGTAGCGCCTGCGTAGAGGAGGTTGCCACCAGTTGGGGCATCGTACCAAAGGTAATCAGCCTGTGAAGGGTTATTGCCTGCGATCAGACTCACAATGGTGCCCGGGCAGGCCCCTCCGGCAATGGCCACTTCAGGGGTAACCAAAGCCCCGGCAGGGCTATTCAATTCAACTTCGGCAGAGGCTGTATTGCCTAATCCGTCCGTAACGGTCACTTCATAGGTGCCCATAGACAGCCCATCCCGGTCTTCCGTAATAGGGCCATCTGCCCATTCTATGCTATATGGCCATGCACCGCCTTCTACCGACAAGGCTAAAGTGCCATCGGTTGCATCCGGGCAGGTAGGCCCCTCTGCGTCTATGGCAAGCTGCAGCCCGCCACCAGGCAGCACCTGCACGGTTTGCGCCTCCGTTGCCTGACAGCCGTTCTCTGTAGTGGCTTCCAGCATTACGGTGAAGAATCCGGGGCCGTTGTAGGCATGCATGGCACTAAACCCGATAGCTCCATTGCCATCGCCAAATGACCAGGCGTAGGTTTGATCGCCCGGGCCGCTCTGAGCAACGAAAGTTATGGGTTCGCCGGCCGCCGTTACCACTGGTGAGGTGGAAAATGCCGCGTCTGCTGCTTCCACTTCCACAAAAACAGGCGTACGGGTAGCGGAAGTACAGCCCTGGTATCGTGTTTCCACAAAATAGGCCTGTGCTTCAGTAAGTGCATTGAGTTCCAGATAACTGCCGGTAAAGACCATTGTGCCGCCAACCGGCGCATCGTACCAATGGTAGGCCGCACCAGGCACCTCTGCGGTAGCTGCAAGCCAGGCAGTACCCTCAGCGCATACCGGGCCTGCCTGTGCCTGCCCAACCTCGGGTGCCGGCAGTTCATCAATTAGTGCAGGGAGTGTGGTGGAGGTAACGGCTGTAGCCCCATTCACATCTGTCACGGTAACTTCGTAGGTGCCGGTGGGCAATCCAGTACGGACATTGCCATCCGCACCATCTTGCCATTCAAAAGTGTAAGGAGGCTGACCGCCAAAGACCAGGGTGTTGATCGCCCCGGTTTCATCTTCGGGGCAAAACGGGTATTCTAAAGCAAACGCAGCAGACAGCTGTCCGTTTGGCGCTTCATAAACATTGACAAAACGGCGTTCAGCAGCGGTGCAACCGGACTCGGACTGTACTTCCAGGTTTACTTCATACAATCCTTCCTGTGGATAGCTGTGGGTGGCCAAGGCACTATCGGCAGCTGAACCATCCCCAAATGACCATGCGTAAGAAGCGCCCGGCACAGTGGTCTGAGCAGCGAAGGTGATTTCCTGGTCAACTGATGCAGTGGGTGCACTAACACTAAAGTTTGCGGCTACTGATTCGTACTGAATAGTCACTGGAGTCAGGTCAGAAATACACCCCTCATCCCGTGCCTGAAGGTAGAGGGTATCCAACAGGTCACTGCCTTGTGCCTGGATAGAAGCGCCAGCATAAAGCACTTCCTGCCCCAGGGAATCTGCATACCAAAAATAGGACAGCCCTTCGCTTTGATTGGCGGCAGCGGCCCATATTGGGGTGCCCGGGCAAGCTGGTTGCCCACCATTCACCACAGCCAGAGGCGGGCCTAACTCATCCAATGCACCCACTGTGGCACTGCCTACGGTGCTGTTGCCTTCACTATCGGTAACGGTCAGGAAGTAGGCCCCGCTACCCACACCGTTTTGATAAGCTTCTGTACTGCCATTGCTCCACTCGTAGCTATACGGAGGCGTGCCGCCTATAGCATGGGCGGAAAGTGTTCCTGATGGGCTGCCCTGACAACGGGCGGGCTCCGATAATGGTAAGGCTAAAAGGGTGGCTTCTCCACCACCGCCGCCTGAGCCGCCATCTGGTGCCTGTACGATTTGGATCCTGAGGGTTTCTTTGGCAACACAGCCTGATTGTACCGCAACTGCGGTAAGCATTACTTCGTAAATACCTGGTTCCAAGTAGGTATGTTGCATATCCGGGAACTGCCCGTTAGGCGTGTTATCGCCCCAATCCCAGGACAATATGGTGCCCAGGTTCGTATTCAATGCAGAAAACTGAATTGGGGTCCCTGGGTAAGCGACCTCCAGGGTTGAAGTAAAGCGTGCATCCGGATTATTCACCTGAATATTTACAGGGGTACGGTCTGATATACAGCCGCCTCTGCGGGCTTCCACGTAGTAGGTATCGCTTTCCTCTATGCCGAAGAGCAGGAAGGTGTTGCCTACAAAAACCGGGTTATTGCCTAAAAAAGTGGGATACCAGTAATAGGTCACCCCTTCATCTCCTGAATAAGCCGTTGCCCAGGCATCGCCACCGGCACAAATGGCATTGCCGCCATTCACGATTACGGATGGTGGTGCAGGGCCATCGATTTCTGCTCCAACTATGACTTGTATGCTGGCTCCCAGCCCGTTGGCATCCGTGACGGTAGCGCTATAGATGCCAGGCGTTAGCCCATCCAGGACTGGCTGGGTGCTCCCATTGCTCCAGGCATAAGTATACGGGCTTTGGCCGCCCTGTATTTGTAATTGGATAGCCCCGCTATCGTCACCAGCACAAGTGGCGTTGGTGACAACAGGCAATAGTTGCATCGCTCCGCCCCAAACATTGACGAATTGAGCTGTGCTTGATACGCAGCCTTCCGGGCTTTCTACCTGAAGGGTTGCTTCAAAAGTGCCCGACAGCAGGTAGGTATGATCATGCGGGCCGGGCCCGGAAGCACTGCCCCCATCGCCAAAAGACCAGGTGTAGGTATAGCCTGCCTGCTGAGCGGCAGCCTGGAAAGTCGTGGGCTCGCCCAAAGGCAGGGCTGATGTGCTGATGCTAAAACCGGATTCAATGGCAGGCACTTCTATATTGACCGGTGTCAGTGCAGAGGCACAACCACCAATCCGGGCCTCTGCCCAAAGCTGCTGGCTGCTGCTCAGGCCAAAAAGTGTAAGCTGGCTGCCTGTGTAGAGCAACTGCGCACCGGCAGCGTCTCCGTACCAGCGTATTTCTGCGCCCGGGCGGTCAGAAAAAGCCGCAACCGTTACGTCATCACCTGCGCACGCTTGTCCGTTGCCATTGGCGATTACGGTAGGGGCTTGCAGGGTGCCGCTGGCCAAAAGGTCAAATACCGCTTCCCGCTCATTGCCCTGTGCATCGGTTACGGTCAGGCCGTAGCTGCCTGGCAACAAGCCGGCTATAGTTGCGGTGGTTTCCCCATTTTCCCAGGCGTAGGTGTACGGCGGCGCTCCGTTGATGGCCTGCGCCGTGATGCTTCCTGAGGGGTCATCGTCACAGGCAGGGGCTTGCTGCGCAAACAACACGTCTATGCCCGTAGCGCCAACACTGAGGTATTGTTCCGTCCGGCTGATACAACCATCTGGTGTGGCCATTTCCAGCGACACTACATAATTACCAGCAATGGTGTAGGCGTGGCTGGGCATGGGCGCTGTACTCGTAGCGCCATCTCCAAAATTCCAGGCATATGCATATTGCCCGTCGTTTACTTCCGGGGTGAAGATTACGGTATCCTGTATGGAAGGGGCATTATTATTTAGCGTGAACGCTGCACTTGGCACCGGCAGTACTTCCACGTCGATTGCAGTAGGGGCAGACAGGCAATTGCGGACATTGGTAAAAACCTCCAGCTCCCTTGAAAAAGCAATTTCGGGTAAGTACAGTGCATTGCCTTCCTGGATAAAGTTGCCAAAATTGTCGTACCATTCGTAGGCCGGCATCTCCGTTTCTGCACTAAAACTGAATAGATATACATCCTGGCCCGCACAGAGGGTATCTTCTGGCGCTGCTGCCAGTACCGGTGATAAAATTGCCCGGTTGAGATTCAGGATGTCTACGCTATCGACCTTCGCAAACCCATTATCGTCTGTGATGGTCAGGTAATAACGCCCCTGGCCGATGTTATCGATCCGGTCCATGGTGGCTCCGGTGCTCCAGAGGTAGTCATAGGGTGGCAAACCACCAGTCACGTTAGCTTGTGCAAAGCCGAAAGTGTCGGCAGCACAGAGCACATCGTCTTTAGTGAAATTGGCCTGAATGCGCACCGTGAAGATCGTGTCCGGCTGAGCAAAGCTGCCCACGGTTTTATTCGTACTAAAAAGCTCTGTAGTGGTGCAGGGCAAGACCACATCTGTACTGGCATCGTATACCTGAAAGGTAATATCATCCTGCATACTACCAGAGGCATATACGAATAAGTTGACAATATAGCGGTCGAGTGCCGCTACATAGGCCGGGCTCGACACGCCACGGATACCATTAGAATTGCCTACGAAAGCCGCAACCCGGTCATTGGGGTCGACGGACTCCATCCCTTCTATGTCAATTACAGCCGTAATGACCATACTATTGGGGTAATTAGACGGGTCTACGGACCAGGTGGACTCGTCGAAGCGGTCGGCAGAATCCTGAGCACTCAGGGAACCAAAAGAGCATAACACTAAGGCAAGAAGAATGGTGTATATTTTATTTACCATGAGGATATGGATTATGCGTTGAAGTTAGACGGAGTAGCGCGGGCTTTGAACTGTAGTTGAAGCCCGCGCTGATTGCCTTATTTGTTATGGCCGGGGCGTTTGTTTTACCACCGGCAATGCCAGCTGATGCCCCTTACTGCTTTCCAACCGGATCAGATACGTGCCATCCGCCAGGTCAGGCAGCAGGCGGACCGTTTGCTCACCAGCCTGCCAGACTTGCTGCTGCCGCTCAAGAACCTGCCCGGAGATGGATAGCAGTTCAAGCGTATACTGACTGTTGTAGGGCAGGTGGAGCTGTACATCTATGTACTGCCCAAATGGATTGGGCGTGGCCTGCAAGCGTAATTCGCCCTCCGGAAGTTCGAGTACCTGTGTGGCAGCATTTACCCACAGGTCATAAAGCCCCTGGCCTGTACAGCCTGCAAGATCGGTGCGGGAAAGAATGGCCTGATAATGCCCCGGCAGGCTATACTGATGCTGTGGGCTAACCAGGCTGCTGCTCTGCCCGTCCCCAAAATCCCAGGCGAAAGCACCTGTGGCTTCTGAGGGGCTGAACTCCACTTCTGTTTCTGTAGTCACTTCTACGGCCGGCTCCACCGTAAAGCTTGCGTCAGGTTGGTAGACCTGTACCGTAGCTTCTATTGGTTCAGACTCACAGCCGCGGTACAACGTTTTAGCATAAGCGGTATAAGCAGACTGAATGCCCTCTATCATTAACGCAGGAGTTTCCTGTAATAAGTTTCCATCGGCTGTTTCCCAGCGCACGGAAGCTTCCTCATTCGGAGCCTGCGCATAGAGCACGACATCCGTACCCCGGCAGACCGGATTGTCAGCTGACCATTCCACTTCCGGAGCTGGAATTTCCACCTCAAGATTTTCAAGGGTCACGGTATCCGTGAAGGACAAGCCATTTGCACCGGTAATGGTTACGGTATAATCACCGGCGGTCAGGCCTTCCAGAGAAGCCGTCTGGGCGCCGGTATTCCATTCGTAGCTGTAAGGTGGCTGCAAGCCACTGACCATGGTGATGCCCAGTGTACCATTGGCATCTGCGGCACAGTAAGTGCTGCTTTGGGCATAGGTAGCGCTCATGGACTGCGCTTCGAAAACGAAGGGTTCTACAAAACTACCTTCGATGCCGTTGGGCTGGAAAGATAATTGCTGTGCGGCCAAATGAACCCGGTCCGTGCTGGCATCGTACATGAGGAATTCGACTGTTTCGCCAGCCTGCGCGCCGTAGACAAACAGCGGTGCCCGGTAAGCATTCAGCGCTGATACAAAACTCACCGGCGCAACGCCCCGGCATTCGCCATTGACGTAGGCAGCTACCCGGTCTCCTTCGTCCAGACTTATTTCTCCGCCAAATTTCAGCATTGAAGTAATTACCATGCTGGAAGGATAAGCGGAGGGGTCAATCAACCAGGTAGTGGGGTCTGCAGGCGTGAAGAGCGGCGAATTACTGCCCATGCCATCGCTAACAGGCTCAGAATTCAGCGGTGTGGTTGCCCCCTGGTAAAGTAACGGTCCTGTTTCTCCCACCAGTATCTGGTAAGCAAAATTAGGGCGCATCACTTCCATACCAGGGGCAAAAAGCCATTTCATTAATCCTTCATTGTACTCAGCAATCATGTTGGGTGGAAGGTTAAGGGCTACCGGATCCTGTGGAACCGTTTGCAGGCGGTCGCCATCACGGATATTAAAGAGATTGAATGCATCATTAATCCCGACCGTATCCTGTAATGGATAACCGATCTGATTCCAGCCCTGCTCCAGCACTATCGGACCGAAAGTTGCATCACGCCCGGTCACCCGGATGGTATCGTCGAGGTTGCCCAGGAACAGGATATAGCCTTCTTCCACATCAATACTATCAAGTCCGTTGGTACTTATCCAGCCGACCCCTTCCACGTAACCTGCAGAAGATGTATCGGTCTTAATGATATCCCCGTTTTGGAGAAACTTCAGTTCCCGAAGTTGTTGCCCGACAGACATATCTGCCTCTTGGCTGTTAAAAGATAACCAAGTGAGTCCACCACCGCCATCGCTCTTTCCATTGACCGGAATATACCGGGCTTTATCCCGTGTACGGTTTATCATTAGCATTTTGGGTTCACCAAAACTGCCGATTAATGCAGCCTGATCAAAAAGTATGCTATCTGCTAAAGGATCGGGATAGGCATTATACTCTTCCCCCGGGTCTGCATCCCACACTCTGAACTCAACAGGCTGATTAAAATCTTCAGCATCCCCATAAACCAGCAAGTAAGCAGCACTTTGCCCAGCTTGCGCATTCACGATACGCCCTACACCTCGTATCTCATTCCCAATCCAGGCGCTGATCAGGTCCATCGTGTCGCGGGACAATTCATTTCCAGGAGGCTGTATATATTTATAGTTGGCCACCACCTGCATACTATTGCTGTATTCAGAGGGGTCAATGTTCCAGTATGGAGGACGGGCCAGTATATTGACTTTTAGTCGTATCCGATCTGCCCCCGCATTACTAAGGTTAGAATTTGAGACGACGCTCAACGTTACGGTTGTATCTCCTACGGGCAGTAGGCTTCCGTCAATCTGGAAGCTGACAGGCAACCCGTTGGAAGTTGTAATAATCCCATTATCCGGATCTGCTTCCAACCACGGCAGGGCTGATAATTCAGGTATAGAGAACCCAATGGTCGCTCCTGCCCCCTCGTTAGTATTAAAAAGTACTGTATTCAGCGTACCCACTCTATCCTGATAAATAGTAGTCTCTAACACCGTATCCTGTACTAGAATATCCCTTGCTACGACTCGGAAATCCCATTTAAAGGTGTCTCTTAGAAATTCGACATTCCCATTCTCATCCGTTGTTTCCAACAATACACCGGCTTCATTCCTCAATAGTGGGAAAGGATTTCCAAATTCATCCCGCAGCCCGGCAACCTTGATGGTCAACAACTGATTGTCATAGGGGGTTAGCGTTTCCTGTAAACTAGCAGGGAATAAAGGCAGAAATACCAGTTTGTTCTCAATAGGATCGCAACCGAAAGTACCCGGCACGCTTTCCCCTGTGATTTCGTTTACGACCTGAAACGAAGCCTCGTCCAATGTAGCGCAGTCAATTTCGCGATTGACCTTAATGCTGATCTCATCTCCCGTTTGCCAAACTGACGCCGAATCTGCCCCCTGATGATATTTGACGGGACTACACAATCTGTACCGCACGCTGCAATGGCTCTAATTTCATAAATACCATCCGGATACTTCTGATATTCACTCGTGATGTCCCATGTGAAGAAGAAAACCGGTGGCACTCCCGGACCGAATTCCTCTGTATTGTAGCTAATTAA
>ENA-UENU01000173-UENU01000173.1-marine-metagenome-genome-assembly--contig:-NODE-173-length-12555-cov-177.050631_pt1 | contig 12555 bp, 6 predicted proteins | sample MGYA00237877_ERZ529326 | MGnify/ENA primary metagenome ERZ529326 (study PRJEB26372, sample SAMN05368344) | marine metagenome | biome: cultured habitat; feature: ocean water; material: water; isolation... | reverse complement strand
GGCAGGTGGTAGGGTTGAATTTCTACTAAGGTTCATTGGTGCTTTTATTTATTTAATGTAGGCGGCAGGTCTCAGGTTTCAGGCGGCAGGTGGTAGGGTTGAATTTCTACTAAGGTTCATTGGTGCTTTTATTTATTTAGTTGTTTGGCATTGTCAAAAAAGTCTAGTTAGGACTTAGGCAAGGAGACTAATGATAGGGGCGTTATCGGAAAAATGACATTTTTTTTAATTATATATAGTAGCACTGGGTAAGTTTTGAAGGTATTGATTTTTCAGCATTCCCAGATAATATATCAGGCTGTTAGTACCCATATACAGAATACTGTTTGGCTATGAAAAACCTCAAGCCTAATGTTTTTCTTGATTTCAGTTTGACTGTGACCGGGTTAGGTTAGTAATACTGTTTTACGGAAGTTATGCACTCATGCATTCAACTACTCCCTTGAACCCAAGGAGGGAAGTTAAAAGTAAGATTTTAAGATTTGAAAGCTTTGAGAATACATTGGTTTGAGGAAATTATTTGAGGTTTGCTGTTAATAGTCAGTAGTGTCGCCTAAGTTGATGAACTTGGTATCAGGCTTTAGTCCTGAGAGCCTGATTTAAATTGCCAATAGTTTCGGGTTAGTCGACAGGTTAGGTTATTAAGGGATATGATCTTCTAGTTATATCAACCAATAGAAAACAACTCATTATTTAGATATGATTTCATTAAGATCCTCGTAATTCTTTGAGTTGATCTAGAGAGTTTTGATACCATGTTTGATTTCCTTGTTGTTTGTATAAGTCGGCAGCTTTTTCAAAGTCTGATATAGCTTTTTCCATATTTCTTTGATCCTTGTTAGTCAGACCCCTGGTGTAGTAAGCATTAGCATATTTGGGATTAAGTTGAATGGCTTGGCTATAGTCAGCGATCGCCAAGTCATATTTTCCCTGGTCATCGTAAACATTACCCCTGTTGTAGTAAGCATAAGCATCTTTGGGATTAAGTTGAATGGCTTGGCTATAGTCAGCGAGCGCCAAATCATATTTTCTCTGGTCATTGTAAACCAAACCCCTGTTGTTGTAAGGCAGCCAAAGCTGAGGGTTATTTAGTCTGATGGATTCGTTATAGTCAGCGAGCGCCAAATCATATTTTCCCTGCTTACGGTAAACAATACCCCTGTTGTTGTAAGCATCAGCATATTTGGGATTAAGTTGAATGGCTTGGTTATAGTCAGCGAGCGCCAAATCATATTTTCCCTGCTTACGGTAAACAATACCCCTGTTGTTGTAAGCATCAGCATATTTGGGATTAAGTTGAATGGCTTGGTTATAGTCAGCGAGCGCCAAATCATATTTTCCCTGCTTACGGTAAACAATACCCCTGTTGTTGTAAGCATCAGCATATTTGGGATTAAGTTGAATGGCTTGGTTATAGTCAGCGAGCGCCTGTTCAAATTCTTCCCTATCATGGTGTTTATCTCCTTGTTCATAGTAACTTTCGGCATTCTGAATTTGAGATGGAGTAACATTATCAGTATTTCCAACAGCCCGATTTTTAGGGGAAGGTATCGGAGAAGGCAAAGCAGCAGAAGTTGACCTCACCAAAACCCTGCTCACCTGCTGTGGTATATCCCGCAAAAAAGTCGAAACCAAAACCCCCTCCCCATCTCCAGCCTTTGTCAACCCCACATGAATACCCATCAACTGCCCCGCCTTATTCAAAACCGCCCCCCCACTCATACCAGGATATACACCCTCACCAGGTACAGTAGGCTCATAATTTAAAAGATCTCCTGCCCGTGGGTTAGTCACCTTCGCCGGAGTGAACTGAAAACCTTCCCTATTCTCAGCCCCAGGCCAACCCCCCACATAAACTTCACTATTTTTCCTTAACTGACTCGCTTCCCCTACTTCAGCCACCTTATATTGCTTCACACTAGCAAACTTAAACACAGCCAAATCTGCATCTGGATAACGGTAGATAATTTCTAGCTTCAGAATTTCCGCATCCTCCCCCGGTTTTTTACTGCGAACAACTACCCGATAGTCATCTTGGTACTGAAAAATATGCTTGGCAGTGAGCACATAATAAGTAGAACCTTGTTTACCAATAATAACCCCCGAACCTGACGAGCTAAAAGGGTCACCTCCAGAAACAGTACTACGAGCAACAACTTCTACAGTAATATTTTCAGCTAATCTATATATATAAATTTGGTTGAAAGGAGCATTGTCTTGTCTAGGAGTAATAATTGGATCAGGTCTAGAAATTTTAGTAGAAACATCTGTACTTATTTGTGATTCATATTTATTGCAGCTGACCAGAGCAATAGTAATTAACCCAACAGTTAGTTTAGTAATATGTTTCATTATAGTTATTTTCTTCCTTAAATATTTAGAAATTACTTTAATATTTTCTCACCATTCAGCTATTAGCATTTACCTCTCAGGTTTTAAACCTATGCAAGTAACTACTAAAGTTACCTAATGACCAAATTCCCTTCCTTTCTTTTCCCCTCTTTTCCCTTCCTTTCCTAACATACAGAATGCTACACAAACCGAGCTTTACCAACATAACTTTTTAACTATCCTTTGAGATAAACTCCTCCTTCCCACGTAACCAGTTAATAACTCATAGCCGATAGCCGATAGCCAATAGCTGAATACTTACTATCTTTTAAATTTTAGCCATATTATAACAGCAACTCCCACAATAATAGACTTAGTTAACCATTCTTGATTTACTAATATTTCTTCACCATTAGTTTATATATATCGATCCAATTATACCCATCAAATTACAGCTAATTTCCCGCAAACGACCTACAAAGTAAATCGTAAAAATCATCCAGTGTAGGCATCTGGCCCCCGTAGACATCTAGCCCCCGTAGGCCTACCTCATAAACCTGAAACACCCTGTATATAGATTATGGTAAAACCCCACAAACAGAATAGTTTGTAGTAGAAAACCAGGCCACCAAGTAACTGCTCTCCAGATAACTGACCTCAGAGCATAGCCTAACTGAAACCTCCGTCAAGGCCCATAACCAAAAGGAGGCTAGTCCTCTATCATCTCCCTATTCCTGATGTAGAGAGATTATATGCAACCTCCCTACCCACAGTCCTTTGTATGGAACCTCCCTACGGACCCCCTTCCCCTAGTCCTGAAAAATCCTTTTTGAGCCCACCCTACCTTAAAGTTGGGATAAAAAAAAGGAGAATCAAAAAAAAGTCCCCCTTTCAGATAAAGACTTAGGGAGAGCAGAAAAATACCATTAAATTAGGTAAGTTGCCAGAAATTATTTAGTAGGTGAAGAATACCGCAACATTGAATTAATATCAAGAACCTTAATATCCCCATATTGTTCAAAAATAGTAGCTGAATGTCTCAGAGGCTCAACAGAATCTTTGAGATTTAATTCACCCATTTGATTAACCATTTCTTGAGCATTATCACCAGGTTTAAGAGTCATCAAAACATTAGTATTAGGACAGCTACCAGTATAGCCATCTAGACTAGAAAGAGCACATAATACAGGTAAGTTATTTGTACGACTAGGAACAATTTTCCTCAAACTTCCTATACTTTGAAAACGATTAAATCTATTAGAAATTATACGGCAACGCTTCTGGGGATCATATCCAGCATTAATGAAATAATTACTTTCCCAAATAATGAGAGTTATTTTCCCCCGAATGGGATGGTCTGCAATAGTAGCAGACTTACCATTATCAGTACCACAGTAGAAACTAGCCAAGCCACCATTTTGTTGAGCCCGACTATGGTGAGTTAGACCAAAAATTACAGCCAAACTAAAACAACTAATAGTTGCCCATCGTTGGACAAATTTAAAATTCATACATAGCACTCCTTTACCAACAAAGATATAGTAATTATAGTCAAATTTTTCCTTGAGTTGCTATTTGGAATATAGCTTTAAATTTTTTGTAGTATTCTGCCTTTAAAGTTGGTATCAACAAATAGAAACTTTCAGGTAAAAAAAAAGTGGGTTTTTGTAGGATAATTTAATTTTTGCTGAATGTAAAAAAACAACTTATGAACTTGTTAATTATCAGTTTTCCTTTTTTCTGCTGCAATATTTTTCTCAAGTTTTAGCAAAGCCTGATTAACTTTTTCCTCCAACTTTTGAAAACTTTGTTCTCTTAAACTACTCCATTCTGGCAACTTATTAATAAACTGTTGTAAATCAACAATTACACTTGCTAAATCATTAATTTGTTTCAGTTCCGGCCGCTGGTTAAACTGCTGAGAAAATAAATTTAATTCTGCTTGCAATAGTTTTATAGTTTTCTCCTGAATATCTAATCGATTCGACAAAGTTTTAAGAGTTTCCAGCAAAGGTTGAATTTTTTCTTCTACCTGATGAATTTCTAATACTTCAGTTGTAGACTTCAAAGATTTTATATTATTTTGTAACTCAGAAATTATTTCAGAAATTGAATCTTGATATTTGTCTATTTTCCCAGTTGTCTCAAATTTAATTGCTTTAATTTGCGCTCCTAAATTTCGTCTATTCACAAGATTAATTAATAAAGAAATTAAGACCAAACCTAATGGATAAACAATTGGTTTTTGCCAAAAATAATTAACAAAAATTCCAACAGCAGAGGCAAAAATAAAAACATATTCAGCTATTTCTAAAAAGCGAAGGCGGTGCAACATATTTTTAGTTATTAGTTATTAGTTATTAGTTATTCCCCTGAGGAAGAACTAGATTATTCATGTTATTTAAGGAAACAATACCACCGTGAAGCCGGAAGCTTAAAACCTTATTTATTGGACAAGTTGTTTATAGACAGCGATCGCTTATAACGTTAGAAGTGGTTGAAAAACTACAAGCTATATAGCTGAAGTTAAAAATCATACCACCGATAAAAAAATATACTTGACAGTAGTGTATCCTAATAAAAGTAGCTAAAAAAGAATAGCTCTAATACCATTTATCAAAAAGTTTTTAACTTACCTAACCACATAAATTATGATGTGACTTGATTATATATATAAACACAAACAATACTAAAAGATATTATATTATAACACTTTAAAAAAAATAATGATATCAATAAGTAGCTGTAAATTATTAAAATCAGGCATAAAACCTTCTCTATTAGCCACTTTTAAAATTAGTATCAGAAGCTAAATTATCACCGTAATTAAATTTTAAAATAGCAAGAATATTCTAACTAACCTGATAAGTACTATACATGTTTGTGTAAAAAAATTATGAGTCAATAAATCTCTGTAATTTGTACAAGTGCTCATAGATTTTTTACTCCAGTTAGGTTATATTAACTCCCATGTATAAACGCTAGACTGAAGTAACATTTAAATTATTAAGTAACTAACATAGGTAGAATAACCTTTTTTATAATTAATGTTCTTATTCATATTAATTTAATAATATTGTACGGACGTTGCATATACAGACATTGTATGCAGCATCCGTACTTCTCGAGGGTGGCAGTTAGACCTATACCTCCTACTCAATATCAGGGTTGAAAAGTTTTTGAGAAATGGTATTATTCTCAGAGATTAAAGTTTATAATTGTCTTCAGCCTTCATAAATAGTTATCTGGAAATATCAGTAACTTGTGTACATGATTTTTTTTATTTTTGAGCCGGATCAAAATAATAAATAACAGCAGTATCATTAGAGCTTATAATGACAGATTTTCAGGATATAAAATTAGACAAAAGCTACTATCTATGAATAATAAAAGGTGAGTACTTATGATCATAAATCATAACCCACCTTGAGGTTTTTTTCATATTTGTAGAATCATTCGTGCCAAGTTGAAATAAATTAAAACACCGAGAACATCCACAGCAGTTGTAATAAAAGGTGCTGACATTAATGCTGGGTCTAACCCAAATGAGCGAAACAAAAATGGCAAAGCAGAGCCAGCAATAGAAGCCAAAGTTGAGATAGCGACTAAACTTATTCCTACGGTCACTGAGACTTCTAAATTTCCATTAACAATAAATAAGTATGCCCAAGCTGTTGCCAATAAACCGAGAATACTTCCAAGCATGGCACCAGCACAAGCTTCACGGATAATGACTTTCAGAATTCCAATTTTCCAGATTTCATCAGTATTCATACCCCGAATGACAACAGTTGAAGACTGCGCCCCCACATTTCCACCAGTACCAGTTAATAATGGAATAAATGCTGCCAAAGTAACTACCTTTTTCAGAATATCTTCTTGTGCTGTAATAATTCCACCTGTAACACTATTTGTCAGTAGTAAAACAAATAACCAAACTACCCTTCTACGAGCAACAGTAAATAAATTCACCTGGAAATAATTATCACCATCAGACTGCACCCCACCTAAAGCATAAATATCTTCAGTAGTTTCCTGTTCCAAAATATCAAGAACATCATCAACGGTAATAATGCCCACAAGTCTTTGTTCACTGTCAACTACTGGTATTGCTAAAAAATCATAACGCTGAATAACACGGACAACTTCTTCTTGGTCAGTACCAGTTTGCACCGAGACAAAGTCACGACTCATTATTTCCCCAATAGTTTGGTTGAGCTGAGAGGTAACTAAGTCTCGAAGTGATAAAATACCTGTAAGATAACGGTTAGTGTCAGTGACATATAGAGAATAAACTGTCTCGGTAACATTAGCTAGTGAACGAATACGTTCTAAACTTTCGGCAACGGTATATTCTTCTTTAAGGGAGATGTATTCTGGAGTCATTATCCGCCCTGCTGTTCCGGAGTCATAACCCAGGAGTTGGGCGGTAGCTTGGCGTTCAGTAGGACTGAGTTGACCTAATAAACGTCGGACAACAGCTGCTGGAAGTTCTTCAAAGAGTTTGACACGATCATCAGGGGACATTTTATCAACAATATCTATGACTTCTTGGCGCTTAAACTTTTCACATAAAGACTGTTGTACAGTAGAGCCTAGTTGTTCATAAACTTCGATCGCTTCTACTTTAGGCAGTAACCGAAAAGCAATGACTTGCATAGTTTCTGGTAAACCTTCGATCGCTTCAGCAATATCGGCTGGTTGTACTGGTACTAAAAGAGCTTTGGCTCCAGACAAATTATCTTGTTCTAGTAGAGTTTGAAGCTGCGATCGAACTAATTCCCGTAGTTCTTGACGAGAAATAGTGGTTATGGAAGGGGGTGAATATTTATTCTTTTCAATCAAAGTTAGCCCTCCTATGAGATATGTTCCTGAGTTCAGTTTAGAAGCTAAGGGAAATTTTTTTTTCCCTTAGAGTCAATAAAGTCCTAGTTTTTAGGGTGTGGTTTGTACCATTTTGCAAAAACTTTTCTATGTTTTCTTGAGGTAGGGAGTGAAGGACTCCCAATAAATTAGGTATAAAAAGATATTAACTCCTGCTAAAAGAAAAAAAAATAATAAGTTATGCAGAATTAATTATATATGCTTTTAATAGAAAATTTTACTCTCCCTGACATTATAGATGTGGGCTATATTAATTATTTGTTTCTTGAGCCCAATAAACCGAGCTCATCATATCTTAATTATTTCATCATCACAAGTAATTAAACAATTTATGCTTAACTATTCCATTCTGAAAATGACTTATTTTTTGTTTCTATATACAACTATGTTTTTATTTTTTCAACTACCACTACAGGAATTAAACTCTTTTCTAAAACTGCTTGAGAAACTGACCCAACTAACACATTGTCCCATAAACGATCCCCCTTTTTTCCTATGACAATTTCTGCTGCTCCATACTCTTGCGCTATAAAAATTATTTCTTCTGAAGCATCACCCGCAACAGTTATAAACTGATGCCGAATATCTGCCAAAAGTTGCCTAGTTTGCTGTCGCAGTTGCTCAATACTGTTGCGGTATTCAAATTGAAGAACGTGCAAGACTACAATTTCCCCGTCACAACGCCTCGCCAGTTCTGCAGCTTTTAATAACACATCAACGGCAAGAGGTGAGGTATCAACGGCGGCTAATAATATAATAGGACGAGCGATCGCTACTTTTGTCGGATCGACTTCTCCTTTTTCTAACAGTTTTGGTGCTAAGGCAGGTATTGCCCAAGCTCCCAAAGGTGCTGTGACTAATATGGAAAGGGCGGCGATCGCTAAAATTGTTTCTCCTCCCTCAATGCCTACCGCTAGAGGAATAGCACCAATAGCAGCCTGCACAGTTGCTTTTGCAGAATTTCCAGGTAGTAAAAATAGACGTTCTTGCAAATTCCAATTACTGCCCAAGGTCGAGAGATACCAACCAAACATCCGCCCGACAAAAGTACCCAGAGCTAAAATTAATAACCCCACTAAGAAGACATTTTCTAGGACTTGCAAGGGGATACTAGCACCGAGCAAAACAAACAAAATTATTTGCGCTATCGTCCACAAGGTCTCAAAACCATTTCTTAAGCGTCGCCCCAGGGGAGGATCAAATTCGAGCACAAAAAATCCTGTTGCCATGACTGCCAAATAACCAGAGAATATGGGGAATTTTTCTGCTAAGACTACTAATAAGAGGGTCAGGCTTCCAGCAACTAAAGTATCTTGGGTAGAATTTTGAGTCCAATTTTGTTTGACTAATAATAATACTAATATTTGCGCCATCAGCAACCCAGCGATCGCTCCCAAAATTATTTGCAGAGTAACCTGAAAGGGTAATATTTGTAATAAGTTTATAGTGATGCCACCAGGTAAAGTTATGCCAATAGTTGTTCCCTGGGATAAAAATGCCAGTAGTAAACTAAAAATTAACAACAGCAAAACATCTGACAAAGCACTACCAGTTAAAATTGCATCAGGAATACCTTTAGTCACGCCCCAACCCAAACTTTTGAGCCGCAACATTCCAGGAACAATAACTGCAGGAGACTCGGCACCGATGATACAGCCTAATAACAACCCGGTAGCAAAGTCAAAATTAAGTAACCACATAGCGGCTAGGGCAATAACAATAGCTTCACAGGTTGCTGGGAGAAAACCTAGGCGCAGTGCTACACTACCTTGTTGTGCTAATTTTTCTCTGTCTAGACCTAAGCCTGCTTTCATTAAAATTATTGTTACAGCAAAGGTGCGCAGAGAGTCGGCAGCTTCCAAAATGCTAGAGTCGATAGTATTGCTAATTTGAGGACCTAATAATATTCCCACTAATAGCATTCCTATTAGGGGTGGTGCTTTTAACCTCAAGGCAATTTCACCGACAAAAAAGCCAGTTAATAATATCCAAATAATACTTTCTAGCATAGTTTAAGAATTAATAATTAATCTAATAATAGGTTGGAATAAGCTATTGTTAAAACTAACAATTTTAAGTTTTTTGTTGTTTTTTTATCAGGTAAAAATAACCTAAAAAATATTGTTTTTGTTTTTTACTTCAAGGTAATTTTGCTCATAAATTTCACAATTTATATTTTTAAAAAAAACATTTTTTTCTGGCCTGGTATTAGTTTAAAAAGATTATTTTTGGTGAAAATACCAATATTTAAACATTAAAAATGAATATAAATTAGAGCTATTTGTAAATAAATTTTGAGGATAATTTAGCTGATTATAAAAAAAATTGTAATCTAAATATAAGCTAGTGCTAGGTGATTTTTATTTTGAAGTTTACAATTTTTTTATACCTCAAAAAAAATTATTTAACTTTGGTGGTAAGTGATGCTAATAGATTATAATTTATCATCAAAATAAACTGATAAAAATGAATCTAAGGGAAATTCAAGATTTTAGCGATCGCTAACTTCAAGCAAGTCAAACAGCTTCGGATGTGTTTATTGTAGCAAAACCTCCATCTAAAAAATAATTGGGACTTAGGCCAAAACTAAGTTGAGGGACAAAATTTTGTGAGAGTAAAAATTTAGGGCATAAGCATCTGTAGTGTTAAAGTTTTGAGCAGATAAAAGTTAACTTTTGACTTTTTATTTTAGACTTTTGGCTTTTATAAAGTAGTATAAACATCATCAGAACTTGGGCAAATAAACCCATAAACCAGGCTTTTTTGTAAATATCTATTGTTAAAAATAAAGATTTATCCTAGAAACCGGGCCTCCGCCTGGGTAAGTCTTAATAATGATATTATGTATTGTTTAGCTAAATTTGTAATTTAGACAATTATGCGAACCCATTATTGTGGCCAAGTAAATAGTAATAATATTGAAGAAACTGTGAACCTCTGTGGATGGGTAGACCGCCGTCGGGATCATGGGGGGGTAATTTTTTTAGACTTGCGCGATCGCTCTGGTCTTATCCAAATTGTCAGCGACCCAGAGCGCACACCAGACTCCTATCAAATAGCAGGAGATATTCGTAATGAATATGTTGTACAGATCACAGGTCGAGTCAGTCGTCGCCCCGAAGAGTCTCTCAACCCCAAACTTCCTACTGGGGAAATCGAAATTTACGCCGATGATATTCAACTATTGAATGGCTTAGGTAAACAACTGCCATTTCAGGTTTCCACAGCTGAAACAGAAGCAGTACGAGAAGAGTTGCGACTAAAATACCGATATTTAGACTTGAGAAGGGAACGCATGACTCGCAACTTATTATTACGTCATGAAGTTATCAAAGCGATACGTCGTTTTCTGGAAGACGAACAAAATTTTGTTGAAATTGAAACCCCGATCCTAACACGCTCTACTCCAGAAGGAGCAAGGGATTATCTAGTTCCCAGTCGCGTTCATCCTGGGGAATGGTTTGCCTTACCCCAATCTCCCCAACTTTTTAAGCAAATATTGATGGTGTCTGGTTTTGACCGTTATTATCAAATCGCCCGTTGTTTCCGGGATGAAGATTTGCGAGCGGATAGACAACCAGAATTTACTCAGTTAGATATGGAAATGAGCTTCATGTCTCAGGAGGAAATTCTGCAGTTAAATGAGAAGTTGGTAGCTTACATTTTTCAGAAAGTAAAAGGTATAGACTTACCTTTACCATTTCCGCGACTGACTTATACCGAAGCGATGGAACGTTATGGTAGTGATAAACCTGATGTTCGCTTCGGTTTAGAATTAGTGGATGTCTCTGACTTGATGAAAGATTCTGGTTTTAAGGTATTTTCCGGTGCCATTGCTAAAGGTGGGATCGTGAAAGTATTGCCTATTCCTGGAGGTAACGATGCCATCTCCAATGTTAGAATTAAACCTGGTGGAGACTTGTTTAAAGAAGCGAGTGAAGTAGGAGCAAAAGGTTTAGCTTACGTTCGTGTCAAAGAAGGCGGTAAGATAGATACTATTGGAGCTATCAAAGACAACCTCACCGATGAGCAAAAACAGGAATTACTCAAACGTACTAATGCTCAACCTGGTCATTTGCTGTTATTTGCCGCGGATGACGCAAATACTGTTAATAAAACCTTAGACCGCCTCCGGTTGGTTATCGGGGAACAATTAGGATTAATTGATCAGGATAAAATTAGTCTATTATGGGTGACAGACTTTCCCATGTTTGAATGGAATGAGGATGAACAACGTTTGGAAGCTTTACACCACCCCTTTACTGCACCTCACCCAGACGATATTAATGACCTCAAGACTGCACGAGCCCAAGCTTATGATTTAGTGTTTAATGGTTATGAAGTTGGCGGTGGTAGTCTGCGGATATATCAACGGGATGTTCAGGAAAAGGTATTTGAAGCTATCGGTTTATCTGCTCAGGAAGCTGATAATAAGTTTGGCTTTTTATTGGAAGCATTTGAATATGGTACTCCTCCCCACGGTGGTATTGCTTATGGTTTAGATCGGTTAGTGATGCTGTTAGCAGTCGAGGAGTCTATTCGGGATGTAATTGCATTTCCGAAGACTCAACAGGCAAAGTGTTTGTTGGCAAATGCACCCTCTGAGGTTGATAAAAAGCAGTTGAAAGAATTACACGTTAGTTCTATTTCTAAGGCGAAATCTTAGCCAGACTTACAGTACAAGGAGCAGGAAACCCACCCCCTTGCTGAACAAGTCTTTTTCAAGAATAGTAGAGGCCTTGCATGCAATGTCCCTACGGAGAAAAAAGTATATGGTTCGCAGTAGGGTTTTAGCCATTGAAATATTTACCTTAGAGCTAAAACCTTACTGCAAGCTTTAATTATAACTATTCAACCGGACATGATATAAAAACATTGATCATGCTTGATATTCAACATTCTACTATTTCCTTGATTTAATTCCAGTTTGCAAAATTTCTAAAACTTATTCCATTGGTTGTACTCCTACAGGCGTCAATACCCGTCTTCAAATTGGCTTGAGACCAAAACGATGTTCATCCATTGCCCAGAGTTCTACAGTTGCTTCTAGATATTCAGCTTTCAAAAGTTCAAATGAGTGACAGAGTTTTTTTTTCCATTTTCCTTATTCGGCTAGAGTTGCCGAAAATTGAATCTTAGGCTAGAGTTCCATTTCTAGTTGGGCTGGTCGCTCATTTAAACTCGGGTTTTATTTGAGTATTCCCACTTTTTTACTAGAATTACTGATCACTTAATTGAGATGCACTCCATTTGTTCACATTTTGCGCAAATATTATCCAGGAGTTACCAAGGGAGAACCCAGAAACTATTTTTTTAAATCAATTTTTTTAAATCAATTTT
>ENA-UENU01000170-UENU01000170.1-marine-metagenome-genome-assembly--contig:-NODE-170-length-12880-cov-195.120339_pt1 | contig 12880 bp, 8 predicted proteins | sample MGYA00237877_ERZ529326 | MGnify/ENA primary metagenome ERZ529326 (study PRJEB26372, sample SAMN05368344) | marine metagenome | biome: cultured habitat; feature: ocean water; material: water; isolation... | reverse complement strand
AATTTTTGAGATGAGAAAAAGTCGGATGTGGGAGAGGATATTTTCATTTTACTTAGAGCAATTTTGGCGAGTGGAATAGTTATTTACTATCAATATAATATGTCTGTTTTTTCATAAGTGCTACAATAAAAACTCTCCTATAAAGCTGTGAGGCATTACAAACTATTAACCAATTTAAGACATTGATTATTTATCAAAAATATGATAACTACTGTATCCGAAAGCGAACCCCAAGAAGTAAAAATTCAACTCCTATTAGCAGGAGGGCATCAATATACTATTTATCTCAAATCTGATGCACCCTTACTACAACTTTTAGCCAAAACATTATTATCTAAACATCAAAAAAATGAAAATTCTACCCTATTTCAAATTCCTCTAGCAGAAGGTCATTCTGCTTTATGTTTTCCCAGTGAACATTTAGTCGGAATGGTAACCGAACCACCAATTTCTTTACAGAATTTACAGCCACAAGATACTAAAAATAATCTCAAAAATTCTACTAATACTACTCCTAAAATAAACAATTTAGAATCTCATTATTTACTGATAGAAAATTTTCTAAGCCAATCAGAAAATAAACAATTATTGAATTATGTTTTGCAAAGAAAATCAGATTTTTCTCCAACTACAACATCAACTAAAGCTGAAAATTATCGTCGTTCTTTAGTATTGTACTCTTTCCCAAAATTCCAAGAATTGATAGTTAATAGAATTAAAGAAATTTTTCCTGATGTTTTAAATAAGTTGAGTATTCCTGTATTTTCAATTGCTGAAATTGAAAGTCAGTTAACAGCTCATAACAATAATAACTTTTATAAAATTCATAATGATAATGGTTCTCCTGATACTGCAACTAGAGTTCTTACTTATGTTTACTATTTTTATCGAGAACCTAAAGCATTTACAGAAGGTAAGCTAATAATTTATGATAGTAAAATTCAAGGAAAATACTATGTAAAAGCTCAAACATTTAAAAGTATAGAACCTACAAATAATACTATTGTATTTTTCCTCAGTCGTTATATGCATGAAGTTTTGCCGGTAACTTGTCCTTCTCAAGATTTTGCGGATAGTCGCTTTACTATTAATGGTTGGATACGTCGCAGTTAATATAAAATAGATGTCATCAAGTGTCAGGTAAAGCTATTACAGGCAATATGTCTTTTCTATCAAGGTTTTATCATTAATATTTGTACTTTATATACTTGAAATATGCTATCAAATATAAAAGTTAGACCTCAAATAAATAATTATACTCGGTGACAAATATAATTGAAATTGGGTTAAATAAAAATGTGTTAAAATTGATATTTTTTTTCTTTGGTCTCAAAGAAAAAAAATCTTTAATATGTAATTAGACTAGAGCCATATTTTCAAAAATTTACTACTAGTTGAAACTTTAATAACACCTCCTTTCGCAAATACAAATTTTGCATTTACTATCTATTTCCATAGCTATAATTAGTGATTAAATTAAATTAAATTAGTTTTACCTTAATTTTTAGTTGAATTTGACTACCTGCAAATTTCCTATTGCTCACATAAAAGGAGAAGTAATAACTCATAATTATATTCATTATTATCAGATACATAATGATAATAGAAGGACAAATGTTCCTAAACTAAAAGAGAAGTTACCTATGTTTATTACAGCAATTTTCAGACTTTTAAGGCACAAAATTTATTTGTTTTATTAGGGTAACTCTATGCAAAGTCTCTTAAAGAGTAGTAATGTGGAAAACAGGGTATATAAAAGAAGAAAAAACTGTAGTTTAGCAACTTAAAAAGCGCTATATTTTTATCAATAACTTTAACAATTTTATGGGGTAAATAATTAGTTATATATGATGATAAAATAGATATTTATTACTTCAAACCTACAAAATTATTGAATAAAATTGTGCAAAAAAATAATACTATTATTTTCGTTCTTAGTATTTTTTTTGTACAAAAATTTAAACTTAAATGACTATTATAAAAAAATAAATATGGTTGTTTAACTATTAATTATTAGAGCTATAAAAGTAAGTAAGAAAGAAGAATAAATAAGGATATAGTTATTTAGGAGAGAAAGAATAAATGTTGAAAACAAAGAAAAAATTATAGAGATAGCTGTCTAAAATGAATGGGGATATCTTTTTGAAAGATCTCTGATAGAAATGCACATTTTTATTTGTAGTATTCTTTTTTAAAAATGATGTAATTTATCATAAATATTAGCTAATTTGCTTTGATAGTATTTTAAATGTTGCTCAATATTTAATGTCTGAATGCTTAAATAAAATTGTTTGTCTATTCTAATTCTCTATAATATTTAGAAAGCAAATAATTCAGATTATATATATTCAAATGAGATGGAAATCTAGATTAATTTTTTTTATAATAAAATTTACTATTAAGCAGTAAATAAGTTAAGGCCAATATTTTAAGGGTTCGTTTGTAAAAGCGTGAAGATATTGAAGATATCTTACTCTATAAAACTCTAATCCCTATTTCCTACTCCCTACTCTTTACTACCTACCACAAATAAAATATAGTAAGAATGTATGAGATTTGATATAATTAATATTATATATCTACTTATTCAAGTATATCAGTTTATGCTAGAATTATAATTCCTAAGTTGAGATATTACCAGATTATGATAAGTAGATATTCACTAGCTAAATTTTTCCGGCTTTCTAGTAAACCCACTATTTCAATGCAGATGATGTGGCTGGGTTTAATAGTTACATTGCTATTTATATTAATCAGTATTTTTGCTCCACTTTTAGAAAGTTTAGGTTGGTTGCAAGACCCTCAAGAATTTCTCAGTAACCCTATACATCAACCACCTTCTTTTGAACATTGGTTTGGCACAAGTCGTCAAGGTTATGATGTATTTTCTCGAACTTTATTCGGCGCACAAGTTGCTTGGAAAGTTGTAATTTTAGCCACAACATTAAGTTTAATTATTGGTGTGCCATTAGGAATGATAAGTGGTTATCTTGGAGGTAGAATTGATAAAGTTTTAATATTTTTTATGGATACTGTTTATACTTTACCAGGATTATTACTTTCTATAACTTTAGCTTTTGTAGTTGGAAAAGGAATATTAAATGCAGCGATCGCTCTGAGTATTGCTTATATTCCTCAGTATTATCGAGTAGTTCGTAACCATACAGTTAGTGTCAAAACAGAACTTTTTATTGAAGCAGCAAGAGCGATGGGTGCTAATACTTGGAGAGTGTTGACTCGTTACTTATTTATGAATGTTATTCAGAGTGTTCCTGTGTTGTTTACTCTTAATGCTGCAGATGCAGTTTTAGTATTAGGAGGATTAGGATTTTTAGGATTAGGATTACCTCCTGAAACTGCTGAATGGGGAAATGATTTAAGGTTGGCTTTAAATGCTTTACCAACAGGTATTTGGTGGACTGCTTTTTTCCCTGGTTTTACTTTAACTTTAATGGTGGTTGGACTCTCTTTATTAGGAGAAGGATTGAATGAATTTGTTAATCCTAAGTTGAGAAATCAGTAGACTTTTATGAAAGCTAATTTAACTAACAAAAAAAAATATAAAGGTAGGTTTCGGAGCAGAAATTTGAGAATTTATGAAAACTATTAGCACGTCTATTTCTTTTAGTCTAAAGTTTAGAATAAGACAAATTTTACATAATTATAGGATATAAATAAATTCTCAATGAAAGTGGTTAACTCACTACAATTATAAGAACACCAGCATGGGTTTTATGCGTTTTTAGGATCGACATAATTCCCCGATCTAGATTAAGTTTAAAACACTTTTTCTACCAGAAAATGATAAGTACCATCTAGATAACTAAAGTCTTATTTATAATATTATTAAAAAGGTTGAGATAAAAAATTTAGGTCTTATAAACTAGAGAGTAGTAATTCAGTTTTGGTGGGAATCAAAAAGAAAACAATAACTTTGCCTCAGTAAATTCAGAAATGAAAGTTATTTGATTGATTTTTAATTTTTATTGGTAATTACCATTTCCCACAACCACCCCAAAAAGCACCAGAAATTATTCCCCAAATTGAGCCAATACCTGTACCAATAATTACTCCTTTCAGCAAAGTAACTGGACCACTAATTATTACATTTAAAAACAAATCATCACCAATAACTATAGATGAAATCCCGCCAATAATTCCTAAAGCGATCGCCATCAAAAAAGAACCCCAAATTGCTCCAACAATTGCACCTCTTATCCCAATTAATTCTAATGCTAAAGGCAAAGGATAAGCCCTAATTAATCCGCCGAATATAATTCCTGATATAATTCCACCAATAGCACCATTTCCACTACCAAAAATCAAAACAGCTAGTAATAATTGAGGTAAGTTACTAGTACTAGCATCAATATTTCCTTGACTCGAAAACAACAAGTAAAGTGTGGCAACGATACCTATAATTGTACCGAAAAATGACCCCCAAATTGCACCTAAAATTGCTCCATACTTACCCCAAATTCTCACACCTCCCAAAAACATAGGAGGTTTAAACAAACTCCAAACAAAACCAAAACTTCCTCCCAAAAATGCTCCTAATATATAAGTATTACCAAAATTAGCATCCCGATTTAATATTGCTAACATCAAGCCTCCAATAGCACTGCCGAGAAAAAAACCACCAATAATTCCTGCTATTATATAATTTTTGTTAGATTCATCATTTTTACCCATTAATGATTTCCAAATTAGGCTGATGATTGTACACCACAAAATACCCATTAATAATGAACTTACAATAGTGAGTAAATTTTGATTAATTCCGATAAATAGACCAGCTAAAACAGCACAAAATACTACCCCCCAAACAGTTCCACTAATTATGCCCCAAATTATTTTCTTAAACATATTGATTTGACTATTAAGTAATTTTCTTTTGAATGAGTTTGTATAGAAATCGAAGCAAAGTTTAGGATATTAACAATAGCAGCAGAATCAACTCTCCATACAAAAATATTCTATTCTTCCTTCTGACTTTATGACTCAATTTTTAATTGAAAACCAATAATTTTTGATTTTATTTAACTCAGGAGAATATAGTAGTAAATATTTAATCTACGGACGTTGCATAAAAACGTCCCGACTAATTCTATTTCGATATTTTTGAAGATTTGTGAAAACTTGCATTGTCTAATATTAGTAATATTAGTAATATTAGTAATATTACTATTGTTGATTGTGGCCATAATTTTTATTTCAACCATTTTTAAAAAACTATATAGTTACAAGAGCCCACAAAAGTGTCAATTGAGCAACTAGTTTTCTCTAAAACAAACCACTTATACAAAACTTAAAGCAAAGGTTAAGACATTGCTAAATCTTGAAATTCAGTCATAGATGACTTCTGAGTTCTTACTTACTGTTAGTGTTATACTTCGACTGCCATAACACTTACCCTTATACTTTTTTTCCTAACTTGAAATCCTAATATTTTTTTCCTAATTCATTCCATTGATAACTATAATCTTCTCTATTGTCCATAACTGATTCATCTATATATACAAATTCGGTCTTTTATCGCAGATGGGTGGCCACCCAGTTTTTTTTCTTCTCTTTTTATCTTTTTAATTTATAGTCGTAAGTTTTTTTTCTTGTATGATCAATCTTTTTAAAGCTTTAGTTATAGTGGGATCGGACTTCCTATTTTCACGCGCAAGGGGGGCATTGCAGTAGGGGTAGTTTTTTCATCATTATCAATAGCTGTGAGGTAAAACCCTTAGATATCAAGCATTAAGCCTAATTTTGGGAATTAAGTTGTGTAAGTTCTACGATAAGGTCATAATAGATGGCAATGAGTGAAGCATTAAAACCTGGGAAACCAAGATTTAGTCATCTATAAATGCAGATTTAGATTTCTAACAACTGGTATCAGAACGCCCAGATACTACTATTGTAAAATTATGTGCATTCTTTACACTTAAAACAGGAAATTGGGTGACTCTTACTGACATTGGTATGTTTCGAGCTTTACAAAAACTTGGATGGGATGAAACTATTACGGGGTATCAAGCACTTTCAAACTATTATGAGATAGTGGTTTGTGGGATATTTACTCACCTAAAAAAATGGCGGTTTTTGCAAGAATGATTAATTATTATTGATTAGTATGTACCGAGAGCGATCGCGCTTAGTACACCCCAACATTAAATTGAGTAATAAATCAATTTTGCTTTAATGATACAAATGTCTTATATGTGTTAGTCATAAAATTTGAGTAAATATTTAGACTGAAGACAAAAAAACCTTGAACTTTCATTTACTCAGATTGCCATTATTTACATACATTTTATGGTCAAAAGAAGTAATTATACTTACACAAATATACCGAATTAAATGCAATTTTTTGCAATTTTTATGATTATCTGAATCAGATTTAAATATTTTTTTGGAACTAAAGTTGAAAATTAAAAAAATTACTTTGGTTAATTTATATTCAAAAAACTGTAGAAATAGAGACGTTATATGCTGGTTTTAATCTTCCCATTAAATATAGAGATTATTCCTGTATATTCAACATTATTTAGTATTATTTTTTTTCATTTACCTATATTTTCACCAATTAAAGAGAAATTTATTAATCAATAATTTTATTTTTTACTGAGATTACAGTGTTTATATTTATTACTAAAAAAAAAGTGATTTTATCAAAAAAAATCTGGCTATAAAAAATATATTTTTTTCATTTTAAAAAGCCTGATAGATAAAGATAGAATATATAAAATTTTTCAGGTATATATATATGGTAATTTTCGCTCATAAGTTTGTAAAATTTAGTCGATATTCTCCCTCGTATGATTAATCTATCTCCAGAGAAATAGCTCTACTATTAAAGGCTATTAAAAATGATATATATGTTATTATATTAATACTTGTACTGTCAAAAGCTCACAGTTGATTTAATGACTAAAAAAAAAATTAATTGGCTAATATAATTTTTTTTGAGTTGCCTTGACTTGAGAAAAAATCAATTTAATAGACTTGTCACATAGTAATTTAAAGTAAGGATTAGTATTTGAACATGGCATGGGAAGATGCTGGGCATCAATTGAGCTATTGAGGATTATTATATGGCTAAAAGTTTTATAAAATTTTGGCGATCGCTCATCTTACAATTTTATTGATTTCTGGGTAAGTAAAAAATAAATAGCTTAAACTAATTAGAATATTTATAACTATCAAGTTTAACCATTTAACCTATATTTATACAAAGATGATATTATGGTTAAAGTTGAGTTTTTTATGTTTTATGGAAAATCAAGAATCCCCTGAAATTATTAAACAACGTTTGTTATATAAAGGTAGAAAATTTAACTTTGATGTTAACTATTTACGTCTACCTAATGGAGTTGAAGGTGACTGGGAATGTATCCGTCATCCTGGAGGTGCTTTATGTATTCCTGTTACCTCAGATGGAAAATTAGTTTTAGTAAAACAATATAGATTTGCTATTCAAGGCAGGATTTTAGAATTTCCCGCAGGTACAATAGAGGAAAATGAAAATCCTGCTGACACTGTTAAACGAGAAATAGAAGAAGAAACAGGTTATCGAGCAAATAAATGGCAAAAATTAGGAGAGTTTCCCCTTGCTCCTGGATATTCAGATGAATTTATTTATGCTTTTTTGGCGGAAGATTTAGAAAAGTTAGAAAATCCTCCAGCACAAGATATTGATGAAGATATGGAAACAGTTTTAATGACTCCTCAAGAATTAGAAAAAGCTATCTTAGAAGGAGAATTTATAGATGCTAAATCAATCTCTAGTTTATTTTTAGCAAAACCATTTTTATCACGCATATAAAAGCTTTACTAACAATGGTTGAAACGATTAAAGTAACCCTTAAAAATTGGGACCAATAGTAAAAATGATCATAGAGTTGTTGGGTATGGGAAAATTGAAAATCCTCAAAAAATTACTCTATAATAGGGTTTTCAGGATTTTAAGCATTAAAAGCACTATAAACCTAAACTTATTTTGGGTTTTAGCTGTTTTTTTTTGCTTAATTTCCAACAAATCTAATATTTAGCATTCAAGTTCGCGAATTTTTTCTTGGTTTATTTTAGTTTATTTCCCAACAACTCTTTTATAAATAAGCTCTTAGAGACTACTGGTAAAAGGAATAAATTCAGGGGTAGTAGGGTGAGTTAGGCGAGAATATTTATGATGTACGAACCTAAATTTTAACTGTCAGCCGTAACCCACCAAGACTAATACCCTTTTAATAACCTTTTACGGAAGTGATGCATTCATGCACTCATGCATTAATATTTTATCAACTCAAAACTTTTACCATACAGGAATTTCAGTGAATTATTTGATTTTGAAAGTTAGAAACTATGTTTAATATCTTTAAAGTGAATTGCTCTAAACACTTTAACAGTAATAACATGAGCTTATGCACTCAATCTCTAAAGGGGGAATTTTATCTTACTCATCTGCTAGGGAGCAGTATCCCAAAAAGTCATTGTTTCTCCTTATTTATTATGTATCCACTCAATATGATGGAGTAGGCAATGATTTATAGTTGCCAAGATCAACCAAAGGAATAAAAAAAGGAGTGATACGGCTAACGCTACGCTCCGCGAACGTAAATAATAGTTGGCACAGCAGGTATATTCATAGTCTGAGAAATGCGGTCGCGTACATATTCAAAAAAAGCTTGATCCTAGCTTACGAGAAAGTATTCCAAGGTGCAGTTCCCTCCATCCTCTGAGTTCTATAACTGATATGGCGTCAGGTCAGCATAGTTCAAGCAGCTAACTGTGCCTGGTTATTATGCAATGGCAGCTCCAACACTAACAGCAACTCTCAGATGTAGGGTAACAGTTAATCGTTTTGGTTCTACCAAGCTGCTGATCACCACTTACAGTTGTGAAAATTTCTGACAATTCAGAGGGTAGTCTTAAGGTAGTCAAAAGTGTGGGAGCATCTGTTAAAGGCCAGTAAATCTCGGTATTATCCCAAATGCTGTTGAAAAATGGTTTCAAAGGTTAGGATTATTAGAAGGTGTTCCTTTTAATTATTTAGTACCTAATGAGGGCTTATTACCTCAAGAATTTATCCATTTCTTCTGTTTAGATTCTTTTTGGATAGACTGTTTACAAGATGGTGCGTTTAGTGTTGGTCGTGTTACGAAAGGTGATTTATCAGACGATAAAAAAATTATAGAACTTAACAATTTTCTGCGTCAGCAAAATAAAACAATTAGTGGAATTATTATGCGATCGCAAGTAGTTTCTGGTTGGCCTGGTTTACTGGTTGATGGATATGATCAGGTTGTAAGTAATTTAGATGCAATTGACCCCACAGAAGCCAACCTTCTACCCCTACTACGAATGGAAACCTTAGTTAAAGATGTGTTACTTTGTTTATTTGAAGGAGAAATCAAAACCGTTGATATTCACTTACAACCGGAGTCAATGCACTTTGGGTTAGATGCACCAACAGAAGATTATCCTCAATGGTCAAAAAATCTACGAGATAGTGACGGAGAATTAATGAAAGACTCTATTTCTATTCCTTGGAAAAACGAAACAAAAGAAGTCATTGATTTACAAAAGTTTGCTAGACATAACCAAGAGACTCTAACCATCTCAGATGAATTTACCCCTGGTCAATTTGGCTTACAAATGATAGAAGGTGTTCAAAAAGTTAGACTTGTTTTTAAGGAGTCAGTCTAATTGGAGCAGAAAAAAACGTCAATAGATTTCAGAAAAAAGTTATGGAACAGAAGCAGGTATTAATTGAGTCAGTTAACGACCAACTGAAAAATATCTGCTGCTATTGAACATTCTCCCCACCCCAGAGTGTTCAACTTCAACTTGCTAGTCAACCTGGTAGGTAGCTTAGTGGCCCACACATAAACCAGGAAAAAACTTCCATTAGATTTAGAAATCAAGAGTTAACCAGCTCTGCCTCCGACTATGTTCTAGCTTCATTGAATAAAAGTACAGGGTTTTTTCTATCCTAGCTCAACCCTCTAAACTTTACTCCTTTAAAAACTTTACTCCTTGAAAAAATTTTGCCATAGCGATCGCCATTCCCAAGAACATCGTCCCTAGCTCAAAAAAGAGCGATCGCTTCCCAAACCACAGCTATACTTTATACTTAGAAGCTTAGTTTTTTGAAGATATTTCAGCCTTAACTCAAACAGCTCCTAGAGTGTCTAAAATATTAGTCAAAAAGCTAAATACCGTGAAATAGATAAGATTAAAGTCGTACTTATAAAACTATAGAAAAGGAACTTAAAAGTTCAGATTATTATCAATAACGATTAGAAAAATTGAAAGCCAATAGATATATTTTACCCTCATATTTTTTCCAGTTTAGCAATTAATTTATCATCATATTTAACTACTTTATAAACACTTAGTAAGTCAAACATAATTCCCAAAAATAGACCTTCAAAAAACTCTTAAAAGTACATTAATAATTTCATTAATTGTTGAAAGCTAATCCTAAAAAAATTAGTAATTAAAGTTATAAAATAATATAAATATTTACCTATCATATATTTTTATCCTAATCAAATTAAACAAATTTTGATAAATATTAGTAATGTCAATAATGTTATTAATAAATATCATCAAAAACTAACCATTGAAGATATAAACAATCAAACTAGTTTAATTAAAATTAAAACATAAACTATCACCCCAGACTAGCTAAAAATTAAAATTTATAGAGAATCAACCTGACATACCACAGGAACTAAAAAAAAGCCTTTATAATATTTTTTTTACGGCTAAAACCAAAGACAAAAGTACGAGATTAGGATTATCTCTTAGCCATAAAATTATTCCCCAAAAACATCATAGAAATATGATTTATTTTTCTGAAATCGTCAACAATAAAACATTTATAATTCAGAGCCAAATTGAACATAAATTAGGTGAATTTTTAGACAAATCAACTTCTTCTCACCCCAAAAGCTATCACTCCTAAAAATAACAACCCCATTAAACCCATTAAAGGATTACCATCTATTCCAATTAACCAATCTCCAACCCCATCATCATATTTAACTAAACCACTCACATTAACAATATAATATCCCCATACTAAACCAGCATGAATACCCATAGGAAAACCCAATAACTCTTCTTTCTTATTAGTAAATTTGTTCAACTTTTTCCCACTACTACGTTTTGCCCAAACAAATATTAAACCCAATAAAACTAAACCCGGAAATTGTAACAAAGTCCGCCAAATTTCTTCTATAGGTTTAATAAAATGTAGTACTGCATAAACAATACTACTCACCCATAAAACTATTGTTGATTGATAATTTCTCTCCAACTCATCTAACAACCAACCCCTAAATAATAACTCTTCAGCAAAACCAATACCTACAGAAACTAATAAACCTTCAAAGATAAATTTTAGTAAATCTTCTGGGGGTGAAAGCCATACTAACCATCCCAAAAACATCTCTAATATCAACAAACTAAATAGACAAAATAAACCTATTCCTAAACCTTGAAAAAACAGTTGAAAATTACGTCTATTTATTATTAAACCGTAGTCACATAATAGATGGGGTTGCTGATATACTTTCTTTCCCCATAACCTGACTAAAATAATAAACTCAATGTATAGAAGAGTTATTGTCCATATACTCTGTAGATTAACATCTTCGACCAAAAAATAGATTGGTATTGCCAGTGGCATCCAAACCAAAAGTAATATGCTCAGAAAAATTACAATTCTTGTAGGAGCAGAAAACTCCGCTATTTTCTGAAGTAATAATAAATTAGACATTGCCAAGAACCACAAGAGATGGAGAAACCGAGTTTCCAACTAAAGAAGCCCGGTATCTATAATTAGAACAAAATTACTCATCAGGTTCTATGGTGCTGGTTAGTCCATGGTTTTTCAAATTTTCGCAGTAGAACTCTGCAGGTTCTAAAGCACAGATAATTACCAATGCAATACCATTTGAGTGAGCTTCCATCATTATGTTAACAGCTTGGGGTTGAGTCAAGCTTGGTACTGTTTTCATCAAAGTTTGCACCACATACTCCATGCTGTTAAAATCATCATTATGGAGTAAAACACGATAATGGGGTGCAGTTTTACGGACTGTGGAAGTGGTAGGTTTTTCTATAGTCTCTATAGACACTATTCTATCCTGCTTACTTAAATAAATTAAATATTACGTTATAGTATACACATAACATAAAACTTAACATTAAACTAAAAAAATCAATAAAAAATCAGATTCTTTTGTCATCTGACTTTTTTATTAATACTTTTGACATAAAAAACTCCTAACTTGAAAGTTGTCACAATATAATCAAAGTCCATATCTTTTGTACTTCTTTATACATAATCAAGACTAATAATTTCCTTGCTAAAATTTATAGTTGTAGAATTGAAGTCCCCCCTGCTGGGGTGAGGACTTCATATATACTGTGCGACTCGTTGGTCACTAAAACCAGGAAACTGTGTATAAATGACCATTCCAAGTCACCACATGAGGAAAACCTCGACTTGTGAATAACTCTTATTACCTTGATGGTGAAATTCCATCCACCTTGTTGTTAGGTTGACAGCGTAGACCACAGGGTAGCGACTGAACATCAATCCCTGAAGCTGGTTTAAAAGCGGGAAAATACCAGTTACCGAGGAACGATACCGCGAGCAAAGGTTGACAAGTGGACAAATAGGAAGGTAATCAAACTCTCGTTATTAAGGACCATTCCGAAGGTAGCTATGGGATGTTGGACGAAGGTCAGGGGCCAATGGACATAAATATAGTATAGTTTATGTCAACAACCATGTCATAACCCCCGGGAGAATTTACCCCACTAAATCAATCGCAATAAAGGAATAAGGGAACGAGGAAACCTCTTTAAGACACCT
>ENA-UENU01000169-UENU01000169.1-marine-metagenome-genome-assembly--contig:-NODE-169-length-12924-cov-174.944845_pt1 | contig 12924 bp, 8 predicted proteins | sample MGYA00237877_ERZ529326 | MGnify/ENA primary metagenome ERZ529326 (study PRJEB26372, sample SAMN05368344) | marine metagenome | biome: cultured habitat; feature: ocean water; material: water; isolation... | reverse complement strand
AATTTGGTAGTAAGATGTTATCAATTTATTAATTTTTAGACCTGAAACCTAAAAGCTGAAACCTAAAACCTAACACCTGAAACCTGAAACCTGAAATAAACAAATGTCTTATAGTAAATTCAGCTTAGAGCAATTACTAACAAACTTTAATCTAAATTTAGTCGAATTTCAGGGAAAATTTAACAACTATCCTGAAATTTTTCCCAGTAAAATAATACAAGAACTTTTGAAAGAATATATACCTTTAGCAGTTGCTATCGGTTCAGAAAAAGCTCGTTCAGAATTAATTTTAGCGCCCATTTTAGTGGATATAAAGAAACAGCTAAATAATCAAATTAGCATTTTTTCAGGAATAGAATTTAATGTTAATCCTGACCAAGGTTTAAACGGTTTTTGTGATTTTATTATTAGCCGTTCTACTAGACAACTTATTATTGAAGCACCAGTTATTACTTTAGTAGAAGCAAAAAACGATAATCTTAAGTCTGGATTTTCCCAATGCATTGCAGAAATGCTAGCAGCTCAACTTTTTAATAAAAGAAAAGGCAACAATATTAATAAAGTTTATGGTGTTGTCACCACAGGAACGGTTTGGCAATTTTTAGAGCTAGAGTCTGAAACTATAATTGTAGACTTAGAAGAATATTCTCTCAATAATTTATCAAAAATTTTCGGCATTTTAATTAGTTTAGTTAGTTAGCTGAAGTCACTATTTTGCCTGATGTTCAATCTGGCATAATTTGTATAATTAGATGGTTAATTGGGAGTTAGGAGGAAAGAGTATTCAGGAATATTTGCAGCCTTTGCTGAAGAGAATTTTTTTTTATGAAATTAAGCAAATTTTATCTAACACCATAATTTGTGATTTACTGTGAGATAAATTAGCGGTTAATTAAGTAGGTTAAATGCTTAATTAATTAACAATATTACTCTAAAATTTTCTGATTATTAAGATTTTTTTTTAAAGGCAGATATGGAAACCTATTATTACTAATATAGGCTGATATCAACTTTATCAACTTAGGTAACACTAATGACTATTAACAGCAAATGTTAAATAAATTCCTCAAATTACTGAGCGCGTTAAAGTTTTGAGTTTTGGAAATCTTATGAACTCTAAAAGCTTAGTATTCTGGGGAATGATGAGATGCTGCAATTTTTGCCTGGCGATCGTAGTTGCGTTTTTCTGAAGATTCTTGAATATGCTTTTTGACATCCTCATGGAGTTCCTTTCCATTGAGATGGAAGGCATCACGAACGTACTTGGGTAAATGTTCAATGTAGAAATGAACTCTTCGTGCCTCCTAACTCCTGTTGAGAGCCCCCTCGCTTCTTTGTTCAATTTGATATAATATGAAAATTTTAAATTAAAAGCAGGGAGGATCAAGGTGGGAGTCGTCTATATAGGCGATCGCGCGGTAGGCAAAACTCATTTAGCCCTAGAATTAGTTAATCCCCAGGGGCAATACGTCCAGGTTTCTATGGTGGGCCAAACTTATCAAAACCTTAAGGCCAATCTCCTGAATAGCGATGGAACGGCCAAACAAACTCAAAACATCCAATATCGTCCCCTAAACCTCCAAGTACGGTTGCCTAGTGGTTTAAACGAAGTTCCCGTAGATTGGATCGACTCTCCAGGGGAAATCTTTCGTAGGTCTTGGCAGTGGGAACACCCCCAGGAATGGGAATCTTTTCAAGAAATTGTCCGGCAAAGCGAGGGGGTTTTGCTGATTTTGCCACCTTATCGGGAAATATTGTTGCCTAATCTGGAGGTGACAAATTTTGTGACTCAAAAGCAGTGGTGTAATGGCTTTGAGAGTTGGGCTAGATTTTTTTGTGATGATTGTCCTAAGGCCAAGCATATTGTTATTTGTCTGAACAAGGCGGATCTAATAAATTGCAATCTCTCTGAGGAGTCGGAAAGGTTGGCTTATCGACCAGATGGTTCTTCGATGAATTGGCTTCAGCGTCATAATTATGTAGTTAATAGTTATTTTCGATTGGTAAAATCCCAAATAGCACAAATAAATAGGAGTCGGCCTGGGTTATCAGTTCGCTGTTTTATTACCAGTATCTATGATCGTAGTTTGCTGGAGTTGCCCTGGATCTATTTAGCTAGTTATTTAGCTAATTAATGGAGGAGGAAATATGGGAAATATTTGTATTATCGGACCGAGGAGTTCTGGCAAAACAACTTATCTGGCAGGACTGGCATATTGGCCGGATACTCATAACCAAAATTTTGAAGTTACTCCTATCACAAAAGAGGCACAAAATTTAGTAAATCAAGCTGAAGATATTATTCTTAGTGGAGATTCTTTAAGGAGGACAGAGATAGATGGGTTCAAAATTAAAACTGTTTACGATTTACCGTTGTATTCTTTTCAAATAGAAAAAAAGAGGAGGTGGCGCAAACCAGAGGAAATCAATTTAGTGGTTCGAGATTATCCAGGGGAAATTTTTGACGATTTGGCCTCGGGAATTTCTAATGAAATACATCAAGAATTTCTCAATGAATGTTTAATTCCAGATATTGTTGGCTGTTTATTGCTCCTCCATAAATGGGAGTTGGGCAACGACCAATTTTACAGGAGGATGATAGGGAGATTTATGGATTTAATGGACAGGCGCGATCGCCTAAAAAATTTGCGACTGGCAGTGGCAATGAGTAAATGCGAAAGGGGAGAAATTTGGCCTGGTCGTCTGGACCCGGAATTGGACTTATTTGAAGTACATTTGCCCCGCACTAGAAAAATTTTGCGCCAGAGGATTCCTAAGAATAATTTACAATTTTATGCCATATCTACTTTTGGGGTTCTGGAAAGGAACAATCCTCGTCCGAATCGTGCTGATGAGGAGGGGAGTCTGCGTTCTGTTTTACGATCGCCGCATCAGTGGCGACCCTACGGGCTGATTTCGCCCTTATATTGGTTAAGTACGGGTAAGAGGATGCGATCTGGTGTTTAAATCTCTATTTAAAGATAAAGGTGAAGAATCTCAAGAGCAAAATTTATCTGGTGTCCTGCGGCTGATAGGCGATCGCTCTGCTGGTAAGACTACTTATATGGCCGCTTTGGCTAGGTGGCCAAATTCTCAAAATACCCGTTTGGTTGAGGCGGTAACTGCTTCAAATAAAGATGGAGAAGAGTTAATCAAAAAAGCTCGGGATATTTTGGAACAAGGGGAACCCATGAAACAAACTCCGTTGCTTGATAATGTTTATACTCTGAAGAATTATAGCTTGAGGATAACTCTAAAAAAAGAGTTGGTATTGGATAGAAAGAAGTCTTTGGTTAACTTAGATATAAGTTGCAAGGATTATTCGGGAGAATTTTTCAGCGAGTTGCTGAATCAAACTGATTTGCCTTTATTTAAGGACTATTTAGAAGACTGTTTGTTGGCATCGGGAATTTTGTTATTGATTGATGGAACGGCCCATCAGAAAGATGGGGAATATGCTAGAGCGATCGAGAAGCTTTTGGTAGAGTTGGATCGCTCTGAGGCACAAATTCAAAAGCGGAGAATTGCTCTGGTTTTGAGTAAGTGCGAATTGGCCGATTTGTGGATAAATCGACAGAAACCAAAATATGTGGCTCAAGCTCGCTTCCGAGAAACTTGCAGAAAGCTGGAGTTTTGGGAACGAGGGGGTTCTGGTAATATAGACTATTTTGCCGTTTCAGCTTTTGGAGTTTTAGGAAATAGATTTCCCAGACCTAATTCCATACAAATAGAGCGTGATCGGGGTGGGGTTTCATCGGTTTTAGAAAAACCTAAAATGTGGCGGCCTTTTGGTTTAGTTTCGCCTATTTATTGGCTTTGTACTGGCAAACGCAATCAAGAATTAGATAAGGATTAAAGCAAATGCCTACTTATAATATACACGAATTCAGCACTGGTATAAATGTAGAAAAATTGCCCGATGGCAGTTGGAGATCGCGGGGGTATAAGGTAGGAGAATATATGAACTTAACCTTGCCGCAAATTCCCTTAGTTGTTGAACGAGCGATCGCTAACAAAATGTTTGAGGTATCCAAGGATCGTCATAGTCAAAAACCTACTTTTGTAGGACGAGAGGTTAGGGGCAAAAATGCAGATCCCGCTTGGTCGGTGGTAGCGGTAGTGACTCCAGGAAGGGATGACTACGGGCTTTTTAACTCTTTTTATCGATATATTTTATGCCAGGGAGTAGATCGACTCTGGGTAATATTAGATGAGATCAATAGTTATTGGCAACAATACGGACAACCACCAATTTTCAATCCATTGGAAATTAAAGAAATTGGCAAGCCGAACCATCACAATATTTCTAATAAGCCCCTAGTAACCTTACCTTCAGAGCTAAATGCTTTGGCAGGTAACCATCAACTACCTTTGATTCTTCAACCAGGAAAAGTGTCTGATCTACAGACAATTAATGCAATGGCTGAGAAGATAGCTAATGGTCAACCTGTATCTTGGGCATACGATGTGGAGGCGGTGGAAGATGCAGAAAGATTTCTAGTTATTCAAGCGGCTGATGAAAAAGCGTATCAAGGTCTAAGGAAAATAGGGAATGCTTCAATTAATAATCCCAAAGCCACCCTTCCATCACATGTTGATGGAGCGGCCATTGAAACAGCAATAAAAGCTTTGAGCAGCGGTTCGCAAATTAAGCAGGAATGGATTCAAGCTCTTTTACAGGACGATCAAGTAACTTCAGAGCATTGGAAAATAATCTTTGATGATCGGGGTGCCCATACTGGGATTAAGCAGAGAAATTCTAGTGCTCAAATGGTGCGACTTTTAACTTTAAGGGCAATAATTCTTCCAGAGACTTTACCTGAGTATCTCGAATGGTTTGGTATTGATGGCAAAAATAAGAGAAAAGAGGATAATAAGCAAAAAGTTTCTCTTGCGTTTCAAGGAAAACTTCAAAGATATATTTTACAACTAAAGCCGTTAATTGATGAAAGCATGAAAAGTATCCTGGAGCAAATATTGAAGAAGAAGATATCAATTCCAGCATTCAGTTGGTTGTTAACTGCACAAAAAAGCCTTTGGTCGTCGTATCGCCCCTCGCTCGTGAAAAATGTCAGAAATGATTTAGAAACTATTGATCACAATTTGAAATCTGATGATAGCCCGTCGGAACCTTCGTTTGCTTGTGGAGATTCGATTTGGAAAAAATTGCAAAGTGAGCTGCGGAAACCCAACTATCGTGGTAGCTATTATCAACCTTTTGCGGATTTGTTTGAGAGGTTGCGTGACTATGAGTTAGCTTCCTATTTTTACCAAGTCAGTAAGGGGGTGGTGCCGAAAAATTTATTTCTGAAAGCTCTTAAAAACAACGAAGACAAATCAGATCTTTGGGGTTTGACACTAAAGAGAGAAATTTCTTGGGAAGAACATCTGATTCGTTGCTTGATCAAAAATTCTTTGCGTTTGACTATAGCAATTGTTTTTTTGACAATCGGATATTTGATAGGTAAAGGACAAAATCAAACACCTCAAGCACAAAAACCAGGGGAACAACAGCTACGAATAGCATATAGTCAGGGTTATTTAAAGGGACAAGAAGATGCTATTAACAAAATCAAGAATACGACACCAAGTCCAAGTCCAAGTCCAAATATAAGTCCAAGTCCAAATCTAAGTCTAAGTCCAAGTCCAAGTCCAAGTCCAAGTCCTTCTATTCCAAGGAATATATTAGAAAAAGAGATGAATATAGCACTTGACAATTTCCCTCAGAGTATCAGAGCAATTGATAAAATCACATCCGATCTAGCTTCTTTAGAAGTGGCAAAGCAAGAGGAATTAGAAAAACAAAAGTTTGTCCAAGAAATTCAGAAGATTCTTGCTAATGATTCAGCACTTAATTATGAGCAAGCAACTACTAAACTATATTTTTTGATAGTAGGGAAGCAAAAAAGAAAAGAGGCTCGCAAAAAATGGGTAAAAGCCATCTATTCATACCAACAGAACAAACAGGAAAAGCTAAAAAATCCGCCTAATGGATATATAAATCCTGATGATAATACAGCTAATTTATTGAAGTGTAACGTAGCTGAATCTCTAAGTTGGAAATGGCAAGATTGGCCAGAGAATTGTTTACCAGAAATGACAGAAGATCAAAAAAAGATTGCTACTAGTAAGGACAAGTTTAACGAGATAACTTACGAAGCAATCAGTCGAATTATATCAGAGTTGAGATATTTAGGACTTGATCAAGAAGCGATTCACCAAGCTATTCGCGAGACTATTGGTAATGTGAAGAATTTTGAATATAAAAAGGCACGAGAAGCGATACCTGAGGGTAAAAACGCCTTAGTTATTGCTATTTATAAATACCAACAAAAAAACAAGATTCAAGGAGAACCTGATGGGATAATTAATGAGCCTAAAAAACCTTTAGATAGGACAATTCAAAATACGTTTAATATTTTGCTGGAACAGGTAAAAAATGAATTGGCAAATAACCCCAACAAATATAAAAATTCCCCAGAAAATCAATAAACATAATGATAACCTATCTTCACATCAGAAAATCAATAAACATAATGATAACCTACCTTCAAATCTTATTAGAAATAGCATTCACCCTATTTTCCTGGGTAGTAATCTTCCTTGCCATAGGAATAGTCCGTTACAATAAAAAATATTTTGGGGCTGGCTTTACTAATAATAGTTTGATGCTTTAGTGGTAGGATTAATATTTGAAAATTTATTAGCTTTATACTGGCAAACGCAATCAAGAATTAGATAAGGATTAAAGCAAATGCCTACTTATAATATACACGAATTCAGCACTGGTATAAATGTAGAAAAATTGCCCGATGGCAGTTGGAGATCGCGGGGGTATAAGGTAGGAGAATATATGAACTTAACCTTGCCGCAAATTCCCTTAGTTGTTGAACGAGCGATCGCTAACAAAATGTTTGAGGTATCCAAGGATCGTCATAGTCAAAAACCTACTTTTGTAGGACGAGAGGTTAGGGGCAAAAATGCAGATCCCGCTTGGTCGGTGGTAGCGGTAGTGACTCCAGGAAGGGATGACTACGGGCTTTTTAACTCTTTTTATCGATATATTTTATGCCAGGGAGTAGATCGACTCTGGGTAATATTAGATGCGATAGATAATTATTCGCAAAAATACGGACGACTACCAATTTTCAATCCATCGGAAATTAAGGAAATTGGCAAGCCGAACTATCACAATATTTCTAATAAACCCCTAGTAACCTTACCTTCAGAGCTAAATTCTTTGACAAGCAACTATCAACGAGCTTTGATTCTTCAACCAGGACAAGTTTCCGATCTACAGACAATTAATGCAGTAGCTGAGAAGATAGCTAATGGTCAACTTGTATCTTGGGCATATGATGTGGAGGCTGTGGAACGTGCAAGAAGATTTCTAGTTATTCAAGCGGCTGATGAAAAAGCGTATCAAGATCTAATAAGAATAGGGAATGCTTCAATTGATAATCTATCAAGTGTTGATGAACCCTCTATTGAATTAGCAATAAAAGGTTTGATAGGTGGTTCGCAAATTAAGCAGGAATGGATTCAAGCTCTTTTACAGAACGAGCAAGTAACTTCAGACCATTGCCAAACAATCTTTGATGATCAAGGTGCCCATACTAGGATTAAGCAGAGAAATTATAGCCCTCAAATGGTGCGACTTTTAACTTTAAGGGCGATAATTATTCCAGATACTTTGCCTGAGTATCTAGAATGGTTTGGTATTGATGGCAAAAATAAGGGAAAAGGGGATAATAAGCAAAAAGTTTCTCTTGAGTTTCAAGGACAACTTAAAAAACATATTTTACAACTAGAGCCATTAATTGATGGAAGCATGAAGAGTGTCCTGGAGCAAATATTGAAGAAGAAGATATCAATTCCAGCATTCAGTTGGTTGTTAACTGCACAAAAAAGCCTTTGGTCGTCGTATCGCCCCTCGCTCGTGAAAAATGTCAGAAATGATTTAGAAACTATTGATCACAATTTGAAATCTGATGATAGCCCGTCGGAACCTTCGTTTGCTTGTGGAGATTCGATTTGGAAAAAATTGCAAAGTGAGCTGCGGAAACCCAACTATCGTGGTAGCTATTATCAACCTTTTGCGGATTTGTTTGAGAGGTTGGGTGACTATCAGTTAGCTTCCTATTTTTACCAAGTCAGTAAAGGGGTGGTACCGAAAAATTTATTTCTGAAAGCTTTTAAAAACAAAGATAAATCAGATCTTTGGGGTTTGACACTAAACAGAGAAGTTACTTGGGATGAGCATCTGATTAACTTGTTGAGAAGATATTCTTTATCTTTGGCGGCAATATTCATTCTTGTGCTAACTAACTTGTTTTCTTATATGCTAGGTTTACAAAGTAAAGGTAAAATAGGGTTAAAAAACTCAAATGGGGAAACATTAGAACAGGCAAGAGAAGCAGGAGAACAAGAAGGCTATGACAAGGGCTATCAAGTTGGTTATCAAGAAGGATTAAATGCTGCGAGACAAGTTGAAATAATTCCTCCTATGACTAAGGCATCTAGTGAATTTTCAACAACTGCTACAGTGATGGAGGCTCTTGTCAAGAGACTTACAAATCAACTAACGGAAAAGTTTAATCAAGCGGATCCACAAATAATGCGCAATCAAGTAATAAAGGAAATTAAAGCCATTATTGGCAACCCGAACCTTGATTATAGCTCCGCAATTCAAGGCAATGAAAATCACAAAAAGCAATTGATAGAGGCTATCTATTGGTATCAAGCCAACACAGGAGAAAAAGGGTATGGATACATAGATGATAATTTTGAAACAGATGAAAGAATTGAAAAAGAAGTAAACAATACTTTACTGTTCAACTTTGCTAATAGAACGAAGCCAGCTTTAGAAAAACTGATAGAAGAGTTGTTGCAAGATAACAGTTTAAGACAAAAAAATATTGACCGCATCCAGATTATTAATGCTATCAAAAATACTTTTGTGGGAATAACAGATTATACAGCTACCATAGAAGAAGGAAAGCCAAAAGAGGTAGAAAAGTTTGTTAATTCTATTCAACAATACCAAAATGGAGGTGATGGCATAATTAATTATGGTAAACAAACATATCAAAGGTTAAAAGAAGAAATAAAAACACAATATGAAGAAAGATTCAATTTTGCTAACAAAACTAAGCCAGCTTTAGAAAAACTGATAGAAGAGTTGTTAGAAGATGAAAACTTAAGACAAGAAAAGTTTGATCGCAGCCAGATTATCAATGCTATCAAAAATACTTTTGTAGGAATAACAGATTATGCAGGTGCTATAGAAAAAGGAAACCCACAAGAGGTGGAAAAGTTTGTTAATTCTATTCGAGAATACCAAAATGGAGGCGATGGCATAATTCATTATAGTGAAGAAACATATCAGAGGTTAAAACAAGATATCCAAAGACAATTGCTAGAATAGCGATCGCTAATTCCAAACAATAGTTCCCAATAAACTCACCCTTAAAAAATAAACATGAGAACCTACCTTTACATATCATCAGGAATCGCATCCGCCCTCACCGGGTGGATCCTTGGTCATGTTATCATTAGCGACCTTCAATGGTTAAAAAACATCCCCGAACTAGGCCTATTTCCCTGCGTGGCAATTTTCCTGGCAATAGGCATAGTCGCCATAGATCTTTTTCTCAGCAACCCCACCAGATTCCAACGTAACTTAAAAACAGGTTTTATCCCCTTAACAATTGCTGCCGGACTTGGTTTATTGATCGGCACTACCTCTGGAGGTATAGTACAACTTTGGCTCCACCCTCAACTGCGGGATCATGTTTTTCAAGTACCAGACTTTTTTGTTAGAATAATAGGGTGGGTTTTAATTGGAGTAGCAGTAGGTCTAGGAGAAGGATTAACTTGGCGATGGCGTAGCATAGAAGCAGGAGATTCTCGCCGTTATCAACAGCGTTTCTGGACTAGTTTTATTGCTAGTAGTTTGACCGCCTTAGCTGCAGCATTAATATTTGAAAAGTTGCGACAAAACTTTGGAGGTGAAATTCCAGAAGCATTAAAAGCTTGGGAAGAACCTATAGGATTTTCTTTTTTGGGAGGTTTGTTAGGTTTAGTCTTAAGTTTTTCCACCTCTCCCAGTCACACGATCGCTCTCAGAGCAGGTGCCGGTTTTGAGTATCTTTATGGTTCGTCGCTGCTAACTCAAACTACTAATTATCCCCACATCGAAAAGACAAAAAAACCCCCATTAAAATTTGTTAGCGATGATTATGCCGATCGAATTGAAGAGGGATTATCTATTCAATTACCCGCCAGAGGAAAAATAAAAATTGGTTCTGGACAAGACGTACATATTTATCTTCCAGAATTGCCAGAAAATGTGGCCGAACTAAAGTTAAAACCCGGTCAAACTTTATTATTTCCCCAACCTAAATTTTATGGAATAATAGAGTATAGAGGTCTACGTTTAACAACCCCAGGGCCGATTAAATTAAAACATAATGATATGATTACATTTCATGTTCCACAGGGAAATTATAATGATCAAAAACTTTTTAGATTTATTTACTACAATCGCTTTTTGGACCCCCAAGGTTAGTCTATCTTTGCTATTATTGTTTTCTGGGAGTCATCCTAGTTTTGCTCAAGTCGAAAGAGTAGAAATTATTCAAGCAAAACCAGATAAAGATGACGGGAGTGTAGCCTTACGCTTTCAAGCATTTGATCGCAATAATAAAGCCGTAATGCGATTACCAGAAAAAAGTATTACTTTGAGAGTTTGTTCCCAAGACCAAGAGTGCCAAGAACTAGGATTAGGTAATAAAAAATGGACAACCCCTGCCCCAGAAAAACTACCTCCAGCTTGGGTAATTGTCTTATTAGATTTTAGCGGTAGCATGAAGCGATGCGAGGAAAGGGGTAGTTGGGATGAAAGATCTTCTCAATGCTCAGGTAAAAGTAAATTAAAGGGAGCCATTGAAGCGATTCAAAAATTTAGTAAGGATGTGGCTGGACGGAGCCAAAAAACTAAAATAGCGATCGTACCTTTTAGTGAAAGTGGGGGAAGTTGTGTGGGAAAAAAAGTCAGCAGGAAAACACTCAATGAGTTTAAACCAGCAGGAAGTGACGAAATTGAAAATATTCTGAAGGAACTACAAGAAACAGCTCCAAAAGATATTTGTGGAGCGACAAATATTTACGATCCTTTGATGGCAGCAGTAAGATTTTTAGGGGACGAAAATGAGCCTCGTTTTAACCCTCCAAAAGCAGATTCGCTGGAAACAACAGATTCAAAAGAACCGGAACCAAGGTTATCAATTATTTTGCTTTCTGATGGCTATCACAGCATCTATGCAAATTCACAAAAAAGAAAAAGATATCAAACAGAAGCAGAGGCAGAGAGAGAACATTTTGAAACCCAACTTATCCCAGCATTAGAAGAAAATTCTCATATTACTGTAAATACTATAGGTTACGGTAAAACCGCCCAAGAATTAAAGCAAGAGTACAATTTAAAGGATGAGCCCAATATCGAAAATCTATATTTGTTGAAAGATGATTTACCGGTTGCAGATATAACTAACTACAAAAGATTAAAACAAATTAGCGAAGAATTTGTCGATCAACAGTCCTTGGTCAGAATTGCTGAAATTACTAGAGGAGTCCACGAATTTTCTGCTAGCGCTAATGATGTGGCTAATGCTTTAACTGACTTCCTCAACGCCATGCTTAACGAGTATGAAATTACCTATGTTCAACCAACAAGTTCAGATCGCGGTTCCGCACATAACGTTCAAGTCATCGTTAAGTCTCCCGATGAGGGCCGTGATATCAAATCTCAACCAGAATCTTACACATTTCCCTGGGTTGGACCAAAGCTACCTGCAAAAGTGCGGGGGGTTGTATTCTTATTTGTATTAGTAATGGTCATAGTAGGTATTTTTATTCCTTTCTGGTTATTTACAAAATCTCTGAAACGAGGGTAAAATCAAGCAAACAAAGGGAAGCAGTTACGGTATAAGGGATTATTAAAAGTTTTTTATTGTATTGAGAGTAAGTAGAAACCTGGCATGGAAAGTATTTAAAGGTAAGAAGGTTCTATGCTAGGTCTGTAAAAATAATATGAAATCTATTAATGTTTGCTACCAATATTGATCTGGTCTCGGGAGATATTCGGATATTAGTACAATTTTTGGTATTTCAGATCAGAATAATTAACACGCTCTTGGCTTGTATAGTAATGCATGCAAGTCAAAATTAATCTATTCAACAGTCAAAAGCCATTCCTGAGTGAGCCCTAAAAATTCATAAAATCAACTCATTAAAAATATTAGCTTATATGAAGTGTCGAACGCAGCTAAAAGCTTGAGTATAAGAGTATTACTTTGGTGTTAATTAGATCAGCACATCTGGTAGCATTGGTATAATTAAATAGTTAATTAGGAGTACTGTAGTTTATTTACGTGAGCAAATTTATAAGGATAAATTAAAAGATTTAGACTTTTTTTTCAGAGATATTTAATTGGTACAGTTTTGCAAAAACTTTCATAGGATTTTTTGCATAAATAATACTCAAATCCTTTGATATTAAAAATTATCTAATATTGTTTTATTTACATAAAGATGTAATATAATATAATAACTCAATAATACTTGCTGATTAAAATAATTAATTATTTTGGCTTAAGATGTAGCCTTAAATTTTATACATAGTTATTGATAATTATTTTGGGGCTTTCCAACTGTAGCATTACCTTGAAGAAATAGTATTACAGCCTATAAGCCTGGTTGAAAACTAAAGGTTTAATAGATCATGGGGATTTTTAACAATGAATCAATACTACAAAGACAAAAGCTTTTATACACTAAGACTCCATAGGGTAACAGCTCTGAGCTTAATATTAGGAACATTAGCCACTGCTCCCGCCAACTCCCAGCCCATAACCCCGGCTA
>ENA-UENU01000163-UENU01000163.1-marine-metagenome-genome-assembly--contig:-NODE-163-length-13593-cov-198.864159_pt1 | contig 13593 bp, 5 predicted proteins | sample MGYA00237877_ERZ529326 | MGnify/ENA primary metagenome ERZ529326 (study PRJEB26372, sample SAMN05368344) | marine metagenome | biome: cultured habitat; feature: ocean water; material: water; isolation... | reverse complement strand
TCAGGAGTAGGTTTAACTGCTTCGGGTATGGGTATGAATATGTCAGGAGTAGGTTTAACTGCTTCGGGTATGGGTATGAATATGTCAGGAGTAGGTTTAACTGCTTCGGGTATGGGTATGAATATGTCAGGAGTAGGTTTAACTGCTTCGGGTATGGGTATGAATATGTCAGGAGTAGGTTTAACTGCTTCGGGTATGGGTATGAATATGTCAGGTATTGCTGGCTCCATCCCACCAATTCGCCCCCGCAAGTTCTGGTTAGTTGCTGATGCTGAACTTATTATCCACGGTGCAACTGAACCTGATGCTACTGTTACCATCGGTGGACGACCCATTAAACTGAACCCTGATGGTACATTCCGCTTCCAGATGGCTTTCCCTGATGGTTTGATTGATTACCCAATTATGGCAGTAGCAGTTGATGGTGAACAAAACCGCTCTATTCATATGCAGTTCACTCGTGAAACTCCAGAGCGTCATACCAATAAAAAAGAAGAAGCTATTCTGGAATGGATGAGCTAAAAATATATTAGTTGATTTATTCAGAGCCCAAGAAGGTAACGATCATGACATTGAGTATTATTGCTCATTACTATTAATTAAATAGTTATAGTTAAATAATTACCAGTTAAAGTCTGGACAGCTGTTTAAATTATCAGTAGAAATATGTTGACAGACTTAAACAAAATGTGGATAAATCCTGTTTTCGGTTGATTTGCAAGAGACACCAGAATGTTTCAACTCCTGGAAATGTCAAAGACCAGTAGAAAAGTACAAAAAAAGAGAAAAAGCCTCTTTTAATAGGGTAGAAAGTTTGATTACTAAAAAAAGTAATTGGGACTTTCTCATAAAAGTTTCTGTAAGTTTGGTCATCATTATTAAAGGACTAAATGCTCTTTTTTCTTACCCAAATTTACCGAAAAATTTGCTTTATTACCTCGCCCGCCCATCGGGCGACTTTCAATTAATTAATGTGTAGGGTTTGTTATACGTGCCTTATCTCATAAAATGCTGTAGAAAAGAAGAGGTTCCTCGAAACTCTCCGAAGTTGAGAATTTAACTTGGGAAGCTTTCAGATTTCGGAGCAGCTTCTTTTCACTAAAGCACAAATAAAGACCCATAAATTTTTTTTGTAAGTCGCCCTCGGGTATTCCCAGATTTTAAATAGACAGATCGCCCTGCCTTGCCCACCTCTATTAGGGGTGGGTGCATTAGTCTTTAAGACGTCAACCTGCATCGGAGCTACGGCTTGAGAGTAAAAGAAATAGGCGAAATGAAGGTAGGAGGCAGGAGTAATAGGAGTTAGAGCTATTTTTTGAGAAAGCATGATTAAAGAATAATAGGCTAACAAAAAAGTAAAGGTCTGTATTAAAGTAGAAAAATGAAATTTAAGCCACCAGATATCTTAAAATACCGAAAAACCTAGAATGAATGTTTAAAGAAGCTCTAGGGAAACTGGTTTAGCAACAATAATAAGTAATAGAAAAACTGATTGAAGAGGTAGAAGGGCTCAAATAATTATGATAGTAGTATAAGTTTGTATAGATAAGGATAAATGCTTCTTACGTCTAGTAATCAAGTATTGCTGAATAGTTTGATAATTTATGGGAATCTTAATAATAAAGCTTAAAATTTGCCTTTGTTAGAATTGACTTTAACACAACTATGGAACAAACAAACTAATGCTAAATTAACTCACAATATTTATGAAGAAATTGGTGGTGTAAAAAAATCAATTGCTAACCATGCAAAGGAGGTATATGAACAGTTAAATGATGAGAAGCGAAAAAAGTTAGAGCAAATTTTTATTCAATTAATTAATCTAGAAAACTTAAAAGCATATACTCTTCGGGTGAAAAATTATACTAATTTAGGAGAAGATAACTGGGAATTAATAACTTACCTTAATAGTGAAAATATTAGCTTAGTTATAATCAACTATAACTTACGAAAAATCCTAAGAGACAATGGAAGTAATTTATCAGAGCCTAATCTTGAAGAGGATAAATTCAACTCTGCTCATGCACCAAAAGCTCAATTTCAAGTTGCTGATATTTCAAAAGCAGATTTATCAAATGCAAATTTAGATGGAACAAATTTTTCGAGAGCTAAACTCAATGAAGCTAATTTCAGTAAAGCTTATATGCCAAACGTTAATTGCTAAAATATGGACCTCTTGCAGGCTGACTTTAGGAGCATTCAAGCTCTGACTATTGAGCAAGTTAAGTCTGCTCAAAATTGAGATAAAGCTTTATATGATGAAGATTTTCCTAAAAAGTAAGGTTTGAAATAAACAATGAGTTTGAGAAAACAAATAATAAGAGCGATCGCCAAAGGTAAAAAAAAATTTTTTCCTCCTGGTAGTCTCTTTTTCTTATCATTTGGAGGTTCCTCTTTTGCTAAAGCATCCTCGGACTTTTTCAGTATATCAGTTTATGGAGGCTTGGAGAATATCTTACTATCTAAGTTTTAAGTCTGTTGTAATTTCTCAAGAGAGTTCCTAAAGTTTATCTATAACTTTCTGTTAAGTCAATAGCGTTTTAACCAGTTCAGTTTTTGACAATGGTTTACGACATTCAGAAATTTAATCGGATCTATGATTGAATAACTCTATAATCTTACCCTAGTTTATTCTTTTTGTCAAGAAAAACAATATTCGATAATTTCGCTTCTGGTAATCAATGGTGTGATTACACTGAAGGCACCTGAATGGTTACCTACTAAGTACCTAGGGAAAATTAATTACCATTATTTCTTGACTATTATTTTTAAACGTTTAGGCTGTTAAACATAAGCAGGTATGTGTAATTAATTTTGCATAACTACTTAAAGAAAATACTCAATAATTTTTTAATTTAACAAGGAAGAAAAAGAGAAGGTAAGAAACAAAATGGATATTATTTCAAGACTTAAACAAGATTATCAAAAATTTCCTGCTGACCAAACTTATAGTATTTACGCAGAAAATGTTTACTTTGAAGATCCACTAAATAAATTTCGAGGCATAGAGCGTTATCAAAAAATGATCGGTTTTATGAACAATTGGTTTAATGATATTAAACTTGACTTGCACGATATTAGTCAGTCAGGAAATGTGATTAAAACTCGTTGGACACTTAGCTGGACCGCCCCTGTCCCCTGGAAACCTCCAATGGCAATTCCAGGATGGAGTGAATTAAAACTGAATGCAGATGGACTAATTAACAGTCATATTGACTATTGGGATATCTCTCGACTGGACGTTTTAAAACAGCTTTTTCAACTAAGATCCTTCCCTGTGTAAAGGCGCGATGATTAATACTAAGCAGCTCTGGTATTGGGTGGTTTGAGGCTTCACATATTGACAATAATTAATATAATTAAGATCTATTCTTCGGTAAATAATTATCAGCTTATTTTCGACAATGTAGATATATTGATTGACAAAAAAATACAATTTTGGTATGTAAAATCTCCTCAACACTGAAAAAGTAAAAAACCCGCTAAAGTTAAAATATGTAAACATCATTCAGAAAAGGTTAAATAATTGATGCGTGTAATATTAATGACGGGAAAAGGTGGTGTTGGCAAAACATCAGTGGCCGCCTCAACAGGATTACGTTGTGCAGAGTTAGGCCATAAAACTCTGGTTCTCAGCACTGACCCAGCTCACTCCCTAGCAGATAGCTTTGATATGGAAATGAGCCATGAACCTCGAAAAGTGAAGGAAAACCTTTGGGGTGCTGAGTTGGATGCTTTGATGGAACTAGAGGGAAACTGGGGAGCTGTAAAACGTTACATTACTCAAGTTTTGCAGGCACGCGGTTTGGATGGTGTACAAGCTGAAGAGTTAGCAATTTTGCCAGGAATGGATGAAATTTTTGGCCTGGTGCGGATGAAGCGTCACTATGACGAGGGGGAATACGATGTTTTAATTATTGATTCTGCTCCAACTGGTACTGCTTTGCGACTTTTGAGTTTACCAGAAGTGGGGGGTTGGTATATGAGAAAGTTTTATAAACCTTTGCAGGGAATGTCGGTAGCATTGAGACCTCTTTTTGAGCCTATTTTTAAACCTATTACTGGTTTTTCTTTGCCAGATAAAGAAGTTATGGATGCTCCTTATGAATTTTATGAGCAAATTGAGGCTTTAGAAAAGGTTTTAACTGATAATACTAAGACTTCTGTGCGTTTAATTACTAATCCTGAAAAAATGGTAATTAAGGAGTCTTTACGCGCTCATGCTTATTTAAGTTTATACAATGTTTCGACAGATTTAGTAGTAGCAAATCGAATTATTCCTGATTCTGTAAGTGACCCTTTCTTTAAAAAGTGGAAGGAAAATCAACAGCAATATCGGCAAGAAATTCACGATAATTTTAGACCTTTACCTGTGAAGGAAGTACCTCTTTATTCTGAAGAAATGTGTGGTTTAGCTGCTTTGAAGAGGTTGAAAGAAACTCTTTATGGAGATGAAGATCCCAGTCAGGTTTATTATAAGGAAAATACTGTTAAGGTAGTGCAAGAAAAGGGTAATTATAATTTGGAATTATATTTGCCAGGAATTCCTAAAGAGAAAATTCAATTGAATAAAACTGGAGATGAGTTGAATATTAGAATTGGTAATCATCGTCGGAATTTAGTTTTACCTCAAGCTTTAGCATCATTGCAACCTGTGGGGGCAAAAATGGAGGATGATTATTTGAAAATTAGATTTGCTGAAGTGGCAAAAGTTTAGGATAGTTATTTTTTTGTAGGAGCAGGTTTTGATTTTTTTCTTTATGTTTAAAGCAGAAAGATTATTTGTCAGTCTACTCCTATAATATAAAATTAAAAGTAGACATAATTTATGTGGTTTTTAGCAACATTTGTCATACTTTTAAATTTATTTCAGCAGCTAGCTTTGAATTCTAGGATTTTTACTGAGTTTTTAATCCTTAATTTTTTAGCTTTTTTTTAGGTATTTTAATGTCGAAAAATTAACAACTACATCCATTGTAATAGTGACTGTTCCCTTTTCTATTAACTGAATAAAAGATTTTTTCAGCGAGGGTTAATTAATAATTGAAGCGTCGCGTAAATATAGTATTAATTTTGTTAATTGTTTAGTATCATGATCTTTCCTCTCGGGAAAGAATTAAGTTAAGAACATTCAACTCATTAGAAGTTAAAAGATAGCGATCGCTATAAATTTTTTCTCGTATTTCCTTTAAACTATAGCTGCGAAAAACAATAAAAGGAAACTCCTTATATTTCCGACCAATAGGTAGAGTATTATATGCGGGATAAAGGGAGTGAATATATTTGGATAAGAGAGTTCTAAATGCCGTTTCTTCTTCTTCTTCTTCAAGTTCCTGCTTAAAATATTTACTCATTAATTCTCCACTGATAAATACAAACAAAGGCACAGCATAATACTGGTCTAAATTATTACTATTTTGTTCAAACCATTGAGTTGTATTAATATTACCCTTGTCACCCTTAAGAATTTTGATTAACTCTAAAGGACTTTCAATTGCAGATTTAATATTAGGTGGATAATCTTTACTTTTCATAATTGACAACATTTTATTAACTAATTCATTATTAGCAAACCTTCTAATTTGATTTTCTAATTCTATTTGATAAGTCTCTTCTAATGCTTGGTTATAAATAGGTACTACCAATAAATTACCAGTCAAATGACCAGTTTCGATATTACCAAAATTTAAGAATTTATCGAGTCGGTTAAATAATGTTGGAAGTTCAGTCTTTAAAAAACCTATTAGGGAAAGATAAGTAATATTTTTAGAATCAGAATTAGAATTAGGCAAAGAAAATACTGCCTCCTTAAGAATTTGTGTCAGACTAGAATACACATACTGAAGACTTTGTTTTTCTGGATGTCGGTTATGTTCATTTTTTAACTCTCGAATTAGGTTAGTCATCTTTTCTGAAAAGCTATTTCCTGCTGTTGAAATAGATTTTCCACCAATAGGAACCATCAGAAATTTTTTACTTCCCAAATTACCAGCACCGACTATCCTAGTCATTATTGAAAGTTTGAGAATTAATAACATATCTAATAAATTCATTGTACTTTCTTCCAAAGAAAGGGTTCTCTCTTCATCGTAATTTTCCAGGGAAGTATCATTATCTTTAGGATAATAAATTGCGGAATCACTAAAATAAAATATTATTTCTTTTTCTTGATCATCTAAAGTTATTTTTTTTCCATTTTCTTGATACTGACCTCTAGCTCTATAAATTACTTGAATTACTTCCATAAGATTTTTTTCGATCTGGAAACGAGGTATTTCAACTAAGATTTTTTTAGCTTTAGGGAAAGATAAACCTCGACTTGCTGAAGATGTCATAAACACGATTTTTACATCTTGCTTATACTTATCTATTTTTTTTCTTTTTTCATCATATAAACTAGCATGTATTTCCAGATAGTCTGTATATTCATCAAAATTTTTATGTGACTCCTTAATATTTTTTATCAAACTCTTTAAACGTTTTTTGTTTTGAATATAGACTAATAACTGACTAGAACTATAATTTTCTAAGAAGTATTTTATATCTGATAAAATTTCTAAATCGACTTCTTTCGTCAACTGGTTTTTTTCTTTAAATTTCCAGTCATATTGATTAAAGTTAATGGATTGAATGAAGACTTTATAAGTAATATTTAAACTACTAGCTGGGTAAGAATTAGCATTAATAGTTACAGCTCGTTTATTTTTAAATTGAAAATCCTGTACTGAAAGTGCTTCTGCTTGACTTTTCGCTGCTCTAAAATAAATTTTATCTGGTTCTGGGGACTCTTGTGATAAGTGCTGTTGAATAACTTCTTGTTCCACAATAGAAGCATCAGCTACAATAACTTTAGTATTAAAACCATATTCTGAATTAGTTAATTGATACTGCCCCAAAAACTTATTAATTCCCTTTAAAAAATGAACTCCACTATCATCACCAGTAATTTCATCAATCATTATAAATAAGTGCTTTATCCTCTGAGAAATTTCGTACATTTTATCAGGATTTACACCTCTTTTTCTGTCATAAGTACTTTTGAATATTGTCTTAAGATGTTCAATAGTATCTCTACCATTCGGAGTAATTTTTAAAGATTGAGTTGAAACCGTAGCAACAATATTATTAGATATTTTGTCATTAATAATAGCATATATTCCCTTACAGACACTATCAAGAACTCCAGCAGTTATTTTTTTTCTATTTTCAATTTTATCTACGGTAATTCTATGAAAATTTCTTTGACGTTGCTTTCTAGGTTCAGCTTGTGAATTGTAATTAATAAACCGGACATTTTTAGAAGTAAAATCATCTTGACGTTGATTAGAATAATATCTAACCGTGGAATAGTTATCATTTTCTTGAATTATAATTGAATTGGTGTTGATACAAAATAATCTGTCGTCAAAAAGCTCCTGATCTTGAGCATTTTCAGATTTAAACTTATGGATTAGATCGAGATTAACTTGAATCCGAGGGCTAATATAAAAAAAGAGAAAACCTTCCTCTAAATGAGACTTTAAAAAATTAGCAATAGCTGTTGTTTTACCTATACCTGGGTTACCTGTCAAAAAGACAAAAGTATTATCACTAATTAGGGCTTTTTCAATTAATTCAGCATGAGCATCTCTTAAGTTTAACCCTAACTTTAAACCCAATTTTGCTGCTAATTTATCAGAGATAACATCTATAGAATTAACAAAATCATTCAACTTTTCTTCATGAATAACCCGAGCAATACCATCCCCTGAAAAGTTTAACTTTTTTGTCTTTAAATTTTCAGTAAGAGCTTTGCCATTAATAAAACTAAAAACAGCTCTGTTCTTAATCAAATCTAATACTTTGCGACGAGCGACTTTAGTTTCTTTGTTTTTATCTTCCTTCTTATATATTTCGGAACAAGTAGTTAAAATATTGAGATTTTCTGGGCGTAAACATAAAGTACTAATGTTGCGATCGCTATATCCCACAATATTAAACAGAACAGATTTTTTATCTGTAATTATTTGTGTTTCCTTTAGCAGAAAATTGTAAAAACTTTCAGCATAAGCACCTGCTTGAATTAACTTAGTAGTTTCCTTATCCTTCCGCTTAAAAGCAGTAAAAAAGCTTTTAAAATCTGAGGAAAACACAAAATCAAAATCCTTAGTATTACCTGTATCTATCCGCAATTTAGAAAAGACACTTTTAGAATGAATATGTTTAATATCCGTCATCAAAATTTTACGTAAATTGTTTAACTTATTATCATTCAGTGGTACCAAATCTTTTTCGGAAGCGACTGAAAATATAGACATATCTACACAGATAATTCTCAACTGTTGGTCATCACCCAACAAAATTAATGTATCTGCTTGTAAAAATTCTCCTTTCTTTCCCAAATATTGATTAACGTATCTATTTAAATTAGTATTCAAGTCATCAACAGATAAAAATTGAGATAATAACTCCTCAATTCCTAATAATTTATCTTTATTATTAGTACCTAAACTATTATCTCCATGAAAGCAACATTGGTAATACAAAATTTTTAGTTTTTTGGGTTCTAAATTCCATTTAGTTGACTTAATATACTCGCGGAAAAAAATTAATCCCCCTAGAAATCCTTTTAATATAAAATATCGACTCCATATTTCCAGATTTTTAATACTTTCAGGGTCAATAATGCTATGATTTTGACTCATTCGTTTAACCATCCTCGGCAATTTTAATTGCTGCAAATCCCGAACATACAAATCCCCAAAATTATTTTGATACTTCTGATGTTGAATATCCGCAAGAATACCAATATTAAATCCTACTTCAAATAAAAATCCTAAGTTGTCTGTAATCTTCATTATTGTTTCTTTTTAAAAATCTAAATCTGCGGTTTTAGTAACCTTTATCAAAAATGCTAATTTATTAAAATTGATATTTTCTATTTGTCGAGCAAATATACTCAAATAACTGTACAAAAATTGAGTAATAATAGGCTGTATTTACTCAATATTTCGATAATATTTTAACTTTTAATATTAATAATTTAATCAATTTTTATTTATCCATTTCATTATATTATGTAATTTTAATAACTGCAAATATTAAAGATATACATCAACAAAATTATTTGTAAACTTTTGGGATTGAATATCTACAATAATAAGAACATTAAACCCTACCTAAAATCAAAATTCTAACTTGTCTGTAATATTAATTTTTGCTTCCCTTTAAAAATCTATATCTAGAATTTTAGTAAACTCTATCAAAAATACCAATTTATGACAATTTATCTTTTATGTAAATTGTTGCTTCTCTTTAAAAATCTATATTTAGAATTTTAGTAAACTCTATCAAAAATACTAATTTATGACAATTTATCTTTTATGTAATATGAGGGAATATAAACAAGGTATCGAATAAAAGATTTTATTCACCCGGATTTAAAATACTAATTTATTAAATTAAAATGTATCTTTTATGTGTGATTAATACAGACGAATTACTAACTACTCATAATTGATAATATTTTTATGTTGCTTGATTTTTTTACTGACTTTATAGGCAAAATTTCATACTATAGCAATAGGGCTCAGATATTTACATATTACTATTATCTTTAAATATACTAGAAATTTTTGCTACTATTAACATTACTTTCATTCGTGCAGCACGAGTGACACTTTATCTTATACAAACATACCAACACAAGTTGCTATGCTAGAAACTAATTACAAATAAAATATAGCCCATTCAATAGTTTTATTAGTATGTAATTCAGTCTTTATGTTTGTCGAGTAAATATACTGAAATAACTATACAAAGCTTGAGTATTAACAGGCTGTATTTACCGTGGATTTCGAGAATATTGAAAATTGAAATAGTAATAATTGAATATTTTTATTCACCCATTGCATAATAATTATATAATTTTAAAAAATGCAAATATTGAAGATATCAATTACCAAAATTATTTGTAAATTCGTGGAATTTAATATTTACAAGAATGGCAATATTAAAACCTACCACCAATCAAAATCCTAACTGATATGTCATCTTCATTTTTTTCTTCCTTTAAAAATATACATCTACTACTTTATTAACCTCTATTAAAAAAGCTAATGCATTAAAATTTATGTTTTCTGTAAGGTGAGGAAATATAGATAAAGCACCTACTGATTTATCACCAATAATATTTTCGTATGGGTCTAACTTTAAACTAACTTTGGTTTGTCTTTCAAATCGTGAAAAGTGGAAAAACGTCAGATATTGTAAAATGTCATTTTTAAGCTGAGAGTCTAAAACTAAAGCTTCTCGAATATCAGCATCATCCATAACTCCAGGATAAAATTTTCCTAACAAAGTCGAATATGAAATCACCCCATTATAAAATCGTTCGTTATTTCCCACTAAAATACCATTAAACAGATTGAAAAATACAACCGCTTCTTGACTACTATCTTCAGAAATATTCATTAACTGTTTAGTGTCTTGGATATAAAAAGAATGGCTATCCAAACTTTTAAAAGGATGTACATAATATTTATCATAAAATACTGGATATATTTTAATATTTTTCTGACCTTGCTTCATATCTTTAATAATAGTAGGCGACATAAAATATAGTTTCTCATCTTGTTCTTGTTGAGTAATATGTAAAGTACTAGTGTAAGTTGCTTGAGCAACATATAAAAAATTTTGGTATCCCTGAACATAAAGGTCTTTTACAGTTTCATTTAAAATCGGTGGCTTTTCGTACATCTTTCTGAGATAATAATTATTATCAAAAGTTATTAATGGTTGAATTTTTACACTGCCATCTTCGAGTTTTTCAATACCTATAACTTCTCCTATTAAAGTTATGATCCTATCATTAGAATTTTTATTATTTTTTTTGGCATCACTTTCTCGACTTGATACAATAATAATTGCTAATTTTTCCAGGTTTAAAAATTTAGAAGTATCTGTTAAGGTAAACTTTTTAGATAATACAGAATATAGAGAGTTTAAGCCATTTCTAATCTGAAAATTTTTAGGTCTTTTATTCATTTCTACCCGGAACCCTTGAGAATTACATAGATATTTTTGGTTGAATATATGACATAATAATTTGGAAAGATCAGCTAAAAATTTTTCAGTATGAAATGGATTTGCCGGCGTTCCCTCATGTAGTCTAACCATAGGGATAAATAATAATTCCTTCGTCTCTTCACTACATTCCTCAAGAAGAATATATAAACAAAGATAAGACAATAATATCCAAGTAAAACGATAAAGAAATATTTGTGTAGAATTGAAATGTTCTTGGTTTTGTCTATCTTGATTTAAGCGTTTATTATCATAATAAAATAATATGTGTTTGTATTCTTTCTCAAAATAAGCTTTATAATTATCTAAACAAGGGTTAGTATTAGGTATCCAAAACATAGGTAATGTTTTCATTCCTTGAATGTCATATTCAAACTTGAATTCTTTTGGATTACTATCTCCTTGAAAATATCGAATATCTTCTATTTTGATAATAACTGGTATTTGACATAGAGTATAAGAATTTACCCCAGGCTTATCAATGAAAATATATTTAAGAATTTTCTTTCCTTCTCTCCAATCTTCCTGAAAAAAATCTCCTATAGAAATACTATCTAAGTCCTTATTTAGGATTTCTCTACTAATACTAATTACCTGATTTTCATGATATACTGGCAACCTTTTCTTTTTGTTGATAAAATTGATTAAAAATTGACATAGACTATTAACTTTTTCTTGAACACGATATTCACTAAAACCTTTGACTATGCCCCGGAAAATTTTCCTTTTTTCATCATCATGCTTACTACTTTTTAAATCAATTAAAACCTGCTCGAACTTAAGCCTAGGGTTATAAAGAAGTTCATCATTCATTAATGAAGGAGGATCACAGGCAAATATAAAATAGTATAAAAACACTCTAATTAATACCTTCTTAGCAAAACTTTCTCGACTTTGAATATCCGGATCAGCTAGTTTTGCTTTATGCTCAGAATTCTCCGGGTTAATAATATCTAAATTATACTCAAAAGAAGTTTTACCTCTATCTTTTTGTACCTTGCCATTCAACTTAAGTTTTAAACCTAATGTAAACTGAACTTTTCCTACTTCTTTATCTCTACTTTCCCCTAAATTGCCTTCAATAATAGGAATAATTGGGAGAGCATCAAAGGCTTCCCCACGAGCAAAAACATCTTTATAATTAACAGTTACTCCAGCGTAGTAAACTTCAAAATCATCAGTTTGCTCGTCTAGATATTCTTCTATTAATTTTAGTCGCCGAATTAAATCCTGTAGATAAATAAAACCTTTAGTATTTTTATATTTGCTGTCAACATTTTGCTCAATATATTTTAAATAGGTAATAATTGCTTCTCTTTTCAGTTTTCCTAGAGTTTCTTGATCCACCAGTTTTTGCAATAAATTAAAATTTGATGATTCTTCGTTTATCTGACTATTTAAAATATCTAAAGCACCTTCCATTTCTCCTTGATTATCAGTTTCAAAAGAATCAGATATATGATTTTTAATTCCTGTTTCTAGCTGAGATATAAACTTTTTAGTATTCTCTACTGTAATTGTTAGTTTAGCAAACCTCAGTATAGAATCACTGCCATTTTTATTAGAATCTAAAATTAATTCTTTTGTTTGTAGTCCTTTATATTCTTCATTAAAAGGATAAGACAAACCTAACTTATTTGCTTGTCCCTGAAAAGATTCTAAATTAGTAGTTAAACCTTCAATAAAATAAACTAAATTTTCTCCTTGTAAAGCCGAACTGAAATGAGTTTCTAGACAACCTTTTATTTCTTGAATTTTTTCCGAAAAACTTTTTTCACTAGCAAAATTTACTGTGGCAGAACGAACAGATATAGTATTACTGATAGGATTTTCAACTTTTGTCTTAGCAATACAAGCAGCTATATCATCAATATTTATTTCTAAAATTTTCTTATTACTAGATACTTTAAATGGATTCATTGTTGGTAATTCATTTAAAATCTGTTTTAATAAACTACTATAGTCAACAGGAGTTTTGTCACCTTCTCTTAATTCATTTGCCATATTTTTTAACCAATTAATTTAATTTTTTATCCCAATTCCCATAGTTATCTGCACATTTATGATACCCATAAATATAGATTTGTAATCTATCTATTATCATAAAAAACTTCAAATATTTTCTCAAGAATGGATAAGTATATGGAGTTTTTATAAAGGGAAAATGACATAAAAAAAGGGTTTTAAAAAACACATTTTTAAAAAAATTTAATGCTAATAAATATCCCTTTAATTACAAACACATTAATTTTTAATTGTGCCAAGTTTTTTGTTTAAGAAAGAGGTTTATAAAGCCTACATTTTTCAGGAATTACCTGAAAAGCTTATCCGCTTTAACATGAGTTAGAGGGAGATATAAGATTGTACCTTATAGATTAAAAAACTGCTATATATATAGCAATCTTCCTATGGGTTATCACAATTACCAAAAATAGAAATAAACTCTGAATCTCTTACCCATTAACCCGATTTATCAAAACCTATTCCTAAAAAGTAATACTAATTTCATAAACTTAAGCTACACTTTTA
>ENA-UENU01000162-UENU01000162.1-marine-metagenome-genome-assembly--contig:-NODE-162-length-13909-cov-208.254036_pt1 | contig 13909 bp, 7 predicted proteins | sample MGYA00237877_ERZ529326 | MGnify/ENA primary metagenome ERZ529326 (study PRJEB26372, sample SAMN05368344) | marine metagenome | biome: cultured habitat; feature: ocean water; material: water; isolation... | reverse complement strand
AAACTCAAACCCAGACTGATGTTGAATCTGAAAAATCTCCAGAAATTCAGGCTGATGTTGATTCACAGACATCTTCAGAGGTACCAGTAGATGAAAATTTAGCAATAAATACTCAAGGCAAAATTACTGATTTTAAGCATAGTAATGCTGACTACCAACAAGAAAAAACTTTGTCTCAAAAAGATACACAAGAGACTATCCAAAGCTTAACTGAAGAACTTCAACTACATCCAAATCAGGCTCATATATACTACCAGCGAGGGGAAATATTCTTTCAACATAAAAATTATCAGGAGGCGAAAGCTGACTTTACTGAAGCTCTCCAACTTAATCCTGATGAAGCCATCTATTTCAATAAAAGGGGCATTGCTCGTTCCTGTTTAGAAGATTATCAGGGGGGACTTGATGATTTTACTGCTGCGATTACAATTAATCCCACTAACCTTGATGCTTGTAGCAACAGAGGATATCTTTACTATAGTGTCATCAAAGATTACAAACTTGCTATTGAAGATTTTACTACAGTCATACAAGCTAATCCTAAAGATGTAGATGCTTATAATTATCGAGGTATTTGTCTTTATGAAATTCAAGAGTTTTATGGAGCAATAGCTGATTTTACTGAAGCCATTAAAATTAATCCTAAAGATGCAAATACTTATTATCATCGAGCTATTTCTAATTATAAAATAGGGGATAATCAACAGGCAATAGATGATTGTACAGAAGCAATTAAACTTGAACCTACAGATGCAAGATATTATCGTAATCGCGCTATGCTTCGTTATGACACTGAAGATAATCAGGGGGGACTAGATGACCTTCAAAAAGCTGCTGATATATATCAAAAACAAGGTCAAAATGATGATTATCAAGAAGTAATAAAAATGATGAGAAAATTAAAAAAATAATCAGTAGTTCAAAAAACTAAATTTTTGTTGGCGATCGCTAATCACTAAAAAAATGAATTATCAAGAATTATAAATTTAGATTTTACAGCAGGTTCCAAGTCTAGGAAGTACCAAATATTCATGATTAAAGTATTGTAGGCATATTTTTCTAGGATAGCTGTACCTCAAGCTTGATGAAACCTGCTGTTATATAAAATCCAGTAGCATTAGCATAATTAGATAGTTAATTAGGAGGAGCGAGGATCGAGTCATAGTAGAAATTTATTTGAGGTTGGCTGATGAACTCCCAAAGAATTGACTTCTAAAGGCTAGTGCACTTTCGTGTTTAAAAAAGGTAACTGCCCAAGTAGAGCGAGTAAAAAAACGACGTGTGGGTCATAACTTATTGTTGCGTCTGCACAATTTCCAGAGTGATGTTTTGCCTTTTTTGATGGAACTAGATATTTCCTGGATCAATACAATAATCAAGTAGAACTTAATTTACACATGATGAAGTGGAAGCAGAAAATTTCAGGTTGCTTTCATTCCTTTGAGAAAAGCAGTTTCATTTGTCAACATCCATTCTTTTCTTTCCACTGCTTCTAAGCATAATTATAATCTGTCGTTAGTTTATTACTATAGCGCTACTTGATGATGTATTTTTTTTGTCTACCTCCATTACTAATAACTAGGCAGTCACGAAAAAAGTACAAGCTTTTAACTCTAGAAAACTCATATAAGGAAGGTCTTGTTTGCGATCTCATTAGTAGACAGTGACAAGGGAAAATCTATCCAACTACCTCCTAATTAATTCCCATTTCTCCTAAGTTATGAGTTCTACCTGAACCGATACATACCTTTTAAGCAAGCCCTATTTATAACAGTCTAACCATAGCGCCCAAATATTACTAAATGTTGAAATCTAGTGATTACTAACTTCTGACTTCCTCGTAGCGCTTAAGCCTTTTTTGATAGTTTTAAGCACAATTAAATCCATATACCACTGAATTATTGGAGCTAATAGACTATGAAATTTATCTAACAAAGTCATTTCTAAACCCGGAGTAATTACAAAACTTTTTTTCCTAACTCCCCGCAATATTTTAACAGCAATATCTCTGGCATTCCATACCCCAGAAGTAGCAGTAATATTTTTAGTTTCTAAAGGCTTAGTTTTATTCTCTTCTTCTAACTGTGGGGTATCCGTATCTGGTGGGTAAACAACAGAAACAGAAATTCCAGACAACTTCAATTCTCCCCGCAAAGATTCTGCTAAACCTCGAATAGCAAACTTACTAGGACAATAGGGAGTATAACCATAAATTCCGATCAAACCAGCACCAGAAGAAATCATCACTATTTGTCCTTTTTTTTGTTGTTCCATCATGGGCAAAACTGCTCGTACACAATAGAGGGAACCAAAATAATTAATTGCCATTGTTTCTTCAAATATTTCTATTGGTAACTTCTGAAAATAACCAGGATAAGAGATACCTGCAGCAGTAATTAATAAATCTGGAACACCTATTTCCTTAATAGCTTGGTGAATCCCATTTTCTACCTCTAATCTATTAGCAACATTTATAGGTGTAGTAATAATCTTCTGTTTTGGGTTAATAACATTAGCAGCTATTTCTACTCTTGCTGCTTCTAATTTTTGAGCATTACGAGCGATAATTGCTATATTGCTTCCAACACCTGCTAAAAGTTTAGCTATTTCTTTACCTATACCACTAGAGCCACCTGTAATGATTACATGTTTCCACATAAATTTTCAATGTTGCTTGGCTGTTCCATTGTTGTATGAATTAGACCCCATATACTAATAGCCAGAATATAATTTCACTACCTATCTTGTCATTACAACAAACTTTATTCTTAACCTATTACAATCATACTAACTTTTTGAGTATAAATTAAAATCCGTGAGTAATATTTCAGTCTAGGGGTAAATACTAGCTGTTTAACTTCCTCCCGGATATTTTCAGGCTTAGACAACGAGTTAATTAAAAATACTATTCTAAAGCACCAATATAATCAACAGAAGAGCACCCACAAATATCAACTGTTGGCTCTCCCTTAAAAGTAATCAAGGTAGAAATACGACGACTCCCGTAGTCGCTTGCTACCTGATGGTTTTAGTCTTTGATTGTTTGTAAATACAAAGAATGATAAAAATTATTCTATGTATTTATTATATTCACTTCAATATTGTTACTAAATCATTTTTCAATGTATTTGTCTAAAGTATTAGCTAATGTAGTCTTAGGAACGGCACCCACAACCATATCAACTCTTTCCCCTCCCTTAAATATCATCAAGGTAGGAATACTACGAATCCCATACTTGCTTGCTGTATTAGGATTCTCGTCAGTATTTAATTTCACTACTTTGACTTGTCCTTCATATTGCTTTGATATATCTTCAACTACAGGAGCAACCATCCTGCATGGCCCGCACCAAGGTGCCCAGAAATCTACTAACACTGGAATATTACTCTCAAGCACCTCTTCCTTGAAACTAGCATCAGTTACTGGATTTGTATTTGACATTCCTAAGTAATCCTCTTATATTGATTTTAGTTAAGTTAGTTAAACTATGCTATCGTCTGGAATAAGTGTATATTAAAAATTTGATTAACCAAGACTTTTTCACATGTTTATAGATTCTGAAACAATTGTTTTAAAAGTCTATGTTGCAATATACTCATTATCTCTATCCAACCACGGTTGTTTTTGAGGAACAACACAGGATAGCCAAACCTTGTGATTATAACTTAGAATTATATTTCTTCTGAATTAACTCGGTATCTTTTGATAATTAAACCAAAGATGATTGGGAATTTAATGAGAAAAGAAGATTTAATAATGGCTATGTGATTTAAGACTATTATAAAGAAAATGCAATACTTAACCTATTAACAGCTTACACATTAAATCTTTACAACATCACCAAAGTTTTTATTTTGTGTAAATACAAAGAAGGATTAAAAGTTTTTCTATGTATTTATTATATTCACTTAAATATTATTATTAAATTATTTTGAAGTCTGCTTTTCTTCGTTTGAAAGGTGCTTTTCTAAAGTGCTAGCTAATGTAGTCTTAGGAACGGCACCCACAACCATATCAACTCTTTCCCCTCCCTTAAATATCATCAAGGTAGGAATACTACGAATCCCATACTTGCTTGCTGTATTAGGATTCTCGTCAGTATTTAATTTCACTACTTTGACTTGTCCTTCATATTGCTTTGATATATCTTCAACTACAGGAGCAACCATCCTGCATGGCCCGCACCAAGGTGCCCAGAAATCTACTAACACTGGAATGTCACTATGAAGCACATCTTTATCGAAACTACTATCAGTTACTTGTGGCACATCTTGTTTTGTTTCTTTTTCTGTTGATTTTTCCATTCCTAATTAATCCTTTATGACATTAATTTTAATTGTATGTAAATACAAAGAATGATTCAAAATTTTTCTATGCATTTATTATATTCATTTAAATATTGTTGTTAAATCATGATTGAATGTACTTTTCTTTAAGTATTAGCTAATTTAGTCAACAGAACAGCATCCATGAGCATATCAACTATTAGTCATCCCTTGAAAATTATCAAGTTAGGAATACTACGAGTCATATAAATTCTTGCTGTACTAGAATTTTCTTCAGTGTTTAATTTAAATACTTTAGTTTTTTTTCATGTTCTTTTATCAACTTATCAAATACAGGACTTACGATCTGACATATCCTGCACTACGGTACCCAAAAATCAATCAAAACTAGAATAGAGCTCTCATCCAGTATTTTTTTTATAGAAACATTTATACTGTTAGGAATTCCGGTTAGCATTCTGATTCAAATTAAGTACTTGACATTATTTAAGTAATCTTTTTATTTTGATTTTAGTTAGTTCAATTATGCCATTGTCTGAAACAAGTAAGTCAGTCTTGAAATTATTTACTATGTAACAAAATATAAATTAACTTCAAGTTAACTCTGTAGAGGGTCTTGAAGTCAGTATACAAATCTTAATATAGCTAAGTTTTTTTCATGCTTACCTACTTATATCTTAGGCATTTATTGAAAATTTAATCGGCTAGACTTTTTCACACTTTTATAGATTTTAAAAAGTTATGTTAAAAGTCTATTTTACAATATGGTCATTTATCTCTATCCTACAAAAGTTATTTTTAAGGTATAACCAATAATTACCAAACCTTATGATTATAATTTAGACTTATATCTTTTTTAAAACCATTTGGTATCTAATTGATAATTAAATCAAGGCTAACCTCTGATTTAATTAGTAAAGGATAGTGAATAACACCCATATAACTTAAGATTATTCTACAGTAAGTGTAATACTTAACCTACTAAAAGTCTAAATCTTAAATATTTAATAGCATCACAATTTAAAGTTATAGGTGTTACTATCAGAGTCTTTGTATTTAAAAACCCATAGTTTTAACAGTTAGTAATTAGCAAACTTTCTCACTCCCTACACTGCAACAACACCGATGCTCATTATTTTATTTCGCCTAACCTAGTAACATCCATCTGTTTTGACAGTTTTTAGTTCTCCGTTTGACAAAAGCGTTCCCTTGTTAAACAAGTTTATAAACATATAAATTTTTACTTTACTTTTTAACTTTTGTCAAGGAATTAACCAATTTTTTTGGGAGACCTTTTCCAAACTAGATTACTACATATCAGTAATCTTGAAAAGGTTTGTGTGTTATTTTTTTTACTAACTATTGCTCCTAACTAGTTTAATACCAGCTATAAAAACTACTAACATTACCTTTTGTATTATATTAGCAAATTGTTGGCAGGAACGCAATATTGATTGGTCTTTCTCTACTAGCTAAATGCTTTCGAGATCAGGGCTTATGCCAAGTATCTAATTGTAGTGTAAAAACCTGAATAAATTACCAAAAATATAACATACATAGTGGCACTGCATAATTGTTACAGATTAGTTAAAGTATTGCTATAGCTGTCAAGATGTCTGCAATACAAGAGTTTGATTTCAACCCCATATTCCGCAGAAAAAAATGTAGTATTTAACAGTGAAAACACTTGAGCCAGCATTTATACTGTTCAAAAAGACTATTTCGCTGTAGCTAAGTATAAATTTAACTATCAATGTACTTAAATATTAGGTTCTCATATAATCTGGGTCAACATTTCCATCCATATTACTCTGGGAGTGATAGAGCCATAAGAATATCAATTGTAGAAATGGGGACTAAATACTTAGGTGACCTTGATAACTTGATTTGAGATATTTTTTATGGTTATCCTATCTCAACTCCAACTTAAGAAGATAGTATCTTTGAAAACTTAGAGACTGTTTGTAAAACAAATCTTAACAATGGCCTGAGTTTTTACTACCAAGTCTCCGTAACATAAATCTAATTATTACAGTCCAAATTAGAGCTTCACCTATCTCAGATAGTTGTTCATACATAGTCCACAGCTAAATTTCGCTTCTGAACTAGCCATCCAAAAGTTCTTTCTACAACCCATCCTCTAGGTAAGACTTCAAATTCTTGAGTATTACCCTTGACTATTTCCACTCCTACTGGGATCAGGTCTGCGATCGCCATAGCAAATTTCGCTTATCTATAACCAGACTCAACCCAAACTAATTGGTCCTTCTGGAAAATTTTCACCCTGTTCCATAACCAGGACTGTAGCCCCTAAGAGTTTTCCCATATCTGCCTCACTAGAAAATGCTCCTAGTAGTATTCCTTGAGTATCAACCAAGATATGACCCTTAAGAGTTTTTACTTTTTTACTATCACCATAGCCGTATACCTCCCCCTTTTTGCTGTTGTTGTTACCCTATGAGAATTAACAGCTGCTGCAGTAGGTTCTTGGTGTCATGCTTCTTGGACTCTTGCCTCTGGCCATAGAGTATGATTCATTTGTTCCCAAACACAATATCCGTGGAATTTACGCAATTTTTTTGACACAGTTTGCCAAGATGGTAGCTCGTGGGGCAAAGAACCTCAATTAGAACCAGACTAAAAGATATAGAATCTACAATTTACTACTTCTGTGAGGTTAGCATTTAGTTTTGGCCTTCGTTGAGAGAGGTTTCGGTAGCAGAGGTTTGAGTAGTTCCCATTTGCGAGGGCCTAGAACCCTGGCTAAAGATTTTCACTGACATTTATTTGATAGTGCTCATTGTTTTTTTTATTTTCCTACCTTCAATACCTCTTTATGGCCATTTTTAGCTTTTTTTTTTACAAATAGTCTCTTAGAGGAAAAACTTTAATAATTGGAGAGGTTCCTCAGTTAAATTGGATATTTCTTTTACCCCAAAATTAATCAACATCTGTATTCACGGAAAACATTGAAATATCCAACGTATATTGGTCAGTTTGTGGAATTACACAATTAGTTTTTTACAGTAGATTTATGTAGTTTTAAATTTAATATAATTGATGTTTGCCTCAAGTAATTATCAACAAATACAAGCCCATAAATAACCAATTATCTTTAATTATATGGGGATATTTTTCAAGATTCTATCAGACAAAAAGAGAGGGTAAAAAATTATAAAAAAACTTTATAATGAATCCTGAAATTTATATTTAGAAATAATTTATTTTGTAGTTGAAACCATAGTATATAGAACATTTGTCACTAATATAAATTTACATAATCTTTTTTGTGTGTTTAAAAAATTAATAATAATAGTTATTTTACTTTGTATTTAAGTAAATAAACATCCACTCTTATTATCTTCTAATTTTTGAATATTAATTCTGGTAAAGTTGATTATAAAAATACTTTGTTAAAAGTTACTTAGTGTGACTTACACAACTTAATTATTAAAATTAAGCTATAATGCTTGTTCATTAAGCATTTGACCTTAAAGCTTTCATTAGATGAGATAAACAACCCGTAACACCATGCCTCTTTACTTTTAAAGCTAGTGTGAAAAGTTTGACAATTCTTGAAAAAATCAACCTCAAAAAATATGATTCTGCCATTATCTAGGTAGATTACTAGGGGAGAATTAAAGGAAAAAAATATTGTAAATAGCCAATAACTCTATTGGAGTAGTTTAGAATCGTCTACATCATTTCATCCTAGATTATCCTTGGGAGTCTACTCAAATAAATCAACCTCGCTTACAAATAATTAATAAACCTTCTACAACTAAATTCTGTCTTGAATTTAGTTTGATTTTAGACGATTATGGACACAAAAAAAGTGGTAGTTTTATATCTGGAGTAAGGCAACAATCAATTGGAGAAATCGGTAAAATAGATATTAGGATAATAACAGTAATAACCCATGATTGCTGATTGCAAAAAAAGTTTCCCTAATCACATCAAATTATATCAAAACTCAAGCTTTTACCAGAGATAAAATATGACAAATTATTTCAGAAAAATCGGATTAAGGAATAGTATAAATAAACTCTACTCTGACCATAGCTCATCCTTTAGGAAAAGTATTAATTAATTCTCACTAAAGCAATAATACAATATTTTTGAAAAAACTTGAAGACCGGAAATTAAAATATGCGCGGAGGCATCGCCAAAAACCGAAAAATAGTAGTTCAACAAAAATAATATCAATAAATAAAAACTAGAAGATATGAAGCTCGCTAAAACTATAATAAAAGAGGAATTAGAGCTAGTTATCTTAAGTATAGAACAAATAAAAATAGTTTGGTTTAGCACATTTAAAGCTTCAATTTTACTCCTTTAAGGATAAAAAACTTTCCCTATCCCTATGAATGCTAATTCCATATAAAAGACAACATAAATTGATTATTTTATTGCCAATTTTGAGAGGTTAAAAATGACATTTAAATGGATATTAAATACCTACTAAAACAGAAACTAGATAGAAGTTTTTTAGCGATAGATGCTCATGATGGTTGGGATTAAAAGAATATCAAGTAGGGGATAAATGGAGACAACATAGCCATTTTATCTTAGTATAAAATAGTTATAATTATATCACATAGCATAGGCTAACTGGAGGATGATAAAGGAAATGGGGGAATAAACCTTGGAAGATTATTTACTGATGCTGATCAAGCTTTTCCTACAGCCATGTTTTTCCGTTTTTTTGATTCGTTGATTAATAATCCTATTGGTTTTTACTTCTCACAAAAAAAGTTTAGGCTATATTTGGGGTGAAAAGTTGCGTAAGTCCCAGTAGTAAAAACTTATAAAATATTACCATCACTACCAATAAAAAATGTCTTGCAACTGCTAAAGTAAGTTCTGGAGTTCAGCCGAAACATCTGATTTAATATCAGAATTCAGCTATTAGCTGTCAGCTCCCAGAAATCTATTAATTGAAGAAACCTAATCTCAAAAAAATGAGCACCAAAATTAATTCACTAAAGGAAAATTTCAGTTTTGAATTATTAGATTATGAGATAGAACATCAAGGGCAAGCAGTTATCGACATTGCTGTTGATATGGATTATAAAGAAGGTATTGGCCAAGAAAATCCCTTTGAATATCCTGATTTTGTCCCTATTGCTGAGTTTATTGATAATTTTCTGGTCACCTATCCTAATGAAACTGATTTCTGGGAAATTCTCAATAAAAATCTGATCAGGACTTTGTTAACCCAGCCAATTCCCACTCCTTACGGTGTAGAATATAATCTTGATGAAATCTTAGATTCTTTAACAGTCGATATTCAAGTACAATCAGGTTCATCTGATTTTTCTATTCCCCGTGCTAGTCAAGTAGTAGGTATACCTGAAACAGAGGTAGAAGTTAATTTAGGGGAAAATTTCAGTTTTGAATTATTAGATTATGAGATAGAACATCAAGGGCAAGCAGTTATCGACATTGCTGTTGATATGGATTATAAAGAAGGTATTGGCCAAGAAAATCCCTTTGAATATCCTGATTTTGTCCCTATTGCTGAGTTTATTGATAATTTTCTGGTCACCTATCCTAATGAAACTGATTTCTGGGAAATTCTCAATAAAAATCTGATCAGGACTTTGTTAACCCAGCCAATTCCCACTCCTTACGGTGTAGAATATAATCTTGATGAAATCTTAGATTCTTTAACAGTCGATATTCAAGTACAATCAGGTTCATCTGATTTTTCTATTCCCCGTGCTAGTCAAGTAGTTCAAACTGTAGATCAGATTGAAGATACTGAATTACTTCAAGTTGTTTTCGGTACTGCTGGTGATGATATATTCGATAGTGCGTTTCCTGAAGATACTCAATTTGAAGGAGCAAAACAAATATTATTTACTGGTAATGGTAATGATAAGGTTGACGTTTCTCAAATAGGAATAAATAATTGGATTGATACTGGTAGTGGTAATGATATAGTTTTTACGGGTACTAGTAATCGTATTATTTTAGGTAATGATAATGATATTATCTTTGCGGGTACTGGGCAAGGTGGAAATTATATCAGTTTAGGGGAAGGAAAGGATCAACTTTGGGTTAGTACTAATAATAATGATTTACCTGAAAATCTTAACCAAATTAATGATTTTAATCCAGAAGATGATGTCATTGGCTTTGCTAATACTATTTTGAGTTTAGACAATAAAGGAGAGCTTTGGGACTACCAACAATTAGGAAATGATATAATTATTTCCGCTTTTGGACAGGAAATTGCTCAGTTATTCAATACCACTATTACTGAAAGCAATTTTGTCTTTTTTGGGCATCAGCAAAACTTATAGTTTTAGTTAAGATAATAATCATTTGACATTCTCCCCGGTCTAAAAGCCCAAGAATAGTCATATGGGTACCCAGTCCTAAGCCCTCCTGGGAGGGGAATGGGGAGAATAGAGATTCCTAATTCTCATGTCTGGGATGAAAAAGCATATTTTAAATATATTTACTGTTGGCAAATATCCATAAAAAGTACAAATTCATAACTTTTCTGTTTTGTCAAATTCTATCAAGACTTATCCAAATTCCGAGGTATAGAAGCTTTCTCATAGTGGGACTTACACAACTTTTAACCCCAAACATAGCCTAAGCTTTTTTTGTAAGAAGCAAAAACCAATAGTATTATTAGTTAACCAATCAAAAAAACGGAAAAACATAGCTGTACTAAAAGCTTTATCAGAATCAGTAAATATCTTCAAAAGTTGATTCCCCCATTGCCTTTTTCATCCTCTAGTTAGCTTATCCCAAGTGATAAAATTATAATCATTTTTATACTAAGATAAAATAGCTATTTTGTGTCTATTTATCCCTTACTTGATATTTATTCTTTTAATCTAAATCATCATGAGTGTTTCTCGGTAAAAACAACTATATCCAGTTTCTGTTTGAGTAGGTATTTACTATCCATTGAAATGTTATTTTTAACCTCTCAAAATTGGTAATAAAATAATCAATTTATGTTGTCTTTTCTATAGAATTAGCATTCATAGGGATATGGAATTTTTTTTTCTCCTTGAATGGGGTAAAATTAAAGCTTTAAATGTGCTCACCCAAACTGTTTTTAGTTTTTATACACTTAAAATAACTAACTTAAATTCCTCTTTTGGTATAGTTTTAGCGAGCTTCAGCTTCATCTATTCTAGTTTCTATTTCTTGATATGATTTTTGTTGAACTACTATTTTTCAATTTTTAGCGATGCCTCTGCGTATATTTTAATTCCCGGTATTTTAGTTTTTTATTAAATCTTGTATTACTGCTTAAGCTAGAATTAATTAAGACTCTTCGTAAAGGATGAGCTCTAGGCAGAGTATAGTTTACTTATACTATTCCTTAATCCGGTTTTTCTGAAATAATTTGTCATCTTTAACCTCTGGTAAAAAGCTTGAATTTTGATATAGTTTCATGTGGTTAGGGAAACTTTTTTTTGCCATCAGCCATTATGGGTTGTTACTGTTATTATCCTAATATCTATTTTACCGATTTCTCCAGTCTATTGTTGCCTTACTCCAGATGTAAAGTTACCACTTTTTTGGTGTCCCTAATCGTCTAAAGTTAAACTAAATCCTTTCTTGAATTTAGTTGGAGAAGGTTTATTAATTATTTGTAAGTGAGGTTGATTGATTTGAGTTTACTCCCAAGCATAATCTGGGATGAAATGATTTAGCTGATTATAAGCTACTCCAATAAAGTTATTGGCTATTTGCGATATGTTTTTTCTTTAATTATCCCCTAGTAATCAAATTAGAGAATAGCAGAATCATCTTTTTTGAGGTAGATTTTTCCAATAATTCTCAAACTATTGGCACCAGATTTAAAAGTAAGGAGGTATGGTGTTAGGGGTTGTTTGTATAATCTAAATTAAAGCTTTAAGGTTAAATGCTTATTAAACAAGTATTATAGCCTAATTTTACTCATTAAGTTGTGTGATTTACACTGATTTGTATTGGTATAAATTGCTTATTTATACTGACATTTTTGATAATTTTTTATCACTTTTTTCTTGAGAAAAATATGACAAATTACAGTTAAATATTTTTCAAATTAATCTAAGTAATTACTCAAATATTCTCGTTGTTAAATATAAAATATTATCGTGGTAAATGTGGGTTTAACCCCATAGGTTTAGGCTAGGTATTATTTGATATTTATACTTAATAATACTTGTAATATGTTGTACGTAGCTGGGAAAAAAAACCAGATTTTTAGCTGATAAAAGCAGAACTAATCTACTATATTACTATCCAAAAATTCTTCTGATAAATCTAATTATTAAAGGTTTGGAAAACTAAATATTAACTAATTGAGGTTTGCTGAAAAAGTATTTTTGGGGAGTAGAGAGTCAGGATAAATGGGAATCATATAAGAGATATTCGGATATATTTTTCCCGAATTTTTCTACAATTATTATGCAAAAAATGTTAATATAGGTGAATTTTTTAGACTTTAAAAAAGATACTTTTTTTCAAATCAAAAAAGCTAAAATGTTTATAGATAAATGCTTTGATGGTTAATAAACCATTCCTATGTTGTGGTTTTCAATCCTGTTAACAAAATTGTTTTCATGAAGGAACCGCCCAAACTAAAAAGGTCCGGGCGGAGTGTGGTGTGAGGAGTGAAGGGAAACTCTTAAGAGTCTCCCTATCCCTATTCTGACACTTCCTTTCAGATAATTCCAGAGTAATTGATAAATTTAAAAGCTACTTCACAAATTTTGTCAAGATATCTTGAGTTTTATTAAGTAAAGAAATCTACTTACCCATGCCCAAATGTTGGGCTTTTTGATAAACTTTACCCTCAGTTAATAAAGAAGGAGCAATGACCACTTCTACCTGTTGCATTTCCTTCAAGTCCTTAGCTCCCAAAGTTCCCATGCTAGTTTTGAGAGCACCCAACAAATTATGAGTGCCATCATCCAATTGTGCTGGCCCAGAGAGAATTTGCTTTATAGTTCCAGTTGTACCTACTTTAATCCTAGTACCCCTTGGTAATACTGGACTAGGAGTAGCCATACCCCAATGATATCCAGCTCCTGGAGCCTCGGCCGCCCTAGCTATAGGTGAACCGATCATAACTCCATCAGCACCACAAGCAATAGATTTACAAATATCACCCCCAGTAATTAAACCCCCATCGGCAATAACTGGGACATAATTTCCAGTTACTTGATAGTAATCATTTCGTGCTGCTGCACAGTCTGCTATTGCAGTCACTTGGGGAACACCAACCCCTAAAACACCGCGAGATGTACAAGCTGCACCAGGGCCAATACCTACTAATACTCCTGCTGCTCCTGCTTTCATTAAACTTAATGCCACTTCATAAGTAACACAGTTGCCTAAAACAACAGGCATAGGCATTTCTTGACAAAGCTTAACTAAATCAAGCTTTTCTACTGATTCATCTGACACAAACGCAGTTGAAACAACGGTTGCTTGAACAAAAAGTAAGTCTACAGCAGCTTCGGCAATTACTTTCCAATATTTTAGTGCTCCCGCAGGTGTGAAACTTACTGCTACGATACCACCTTGTTTTTTGATTTCTTTAATTCTTTGAGAAATGTTAAACTAAGCCAGGTAAGTTACCTTACCCGACTCGTCTTCA
>ENA-UENU01000158-UENU01000158.1-marine-metagenome-genome-assembly--contig:-NODE-158-length-14450-cov-189.492890_pt1 | contig 14450 bp, 8 predicted proteins | sample MGYA00237877_ERZ529326 | MGnify/ENA primary metagenome ERZ529326 (study PRJEB26372, sample SAMN05368344) | marine metagenome | biome: cultured habitat; feature: ocean water; material: water; isolation... | reverse complement strand
ACATAAATGGTTTTGATAATTTTACCTTATTTTCTATTTTGGAGATGTTTATTGAATCCTGAAATTACCCGTTTACATCAATTCCAAAAACTTAAAGTATAATCAAGTAGATAGATAGTTTAAAAACCGAGGCTCAAGTACGTTTAATTGCCTTTTTTCTTCCTTAGTTTCATCCAATTCCAGAAAATGATGAATGGTGGGGTAAAGTGTTTACAGAGTCGACAAATGTTACCAAAGCAAAACCACTGTTTGAAGGACATTATCAACCGAAACTACCTACTGATTTAGGATTTTACGATTTGTGCTTGTTAGAAGTGAGGGGTGCCCAAGCAAAATTAGAAAGAAAGTAAAGCATGGTATTAATGGTTTCTATTACTATTACTATTGGTTTGCAAGTAAGAGATTATTAGATAGACCAATTTTTGAGATTTTACACAGTCAACAACCTGATTTTTCTTTTTATCATTCTTAATTCAAGATATTAAATTAAGTAATCAAGATTGCTATCCTATTTGTTTTGATGCTCCTGTTATTAATGCTGAGTTTCAGCAATATTAGTACTTAGATATTTTTGGCTGGTGTTTCAGTAATTCTGGTAAAAAAGTAAAAAACATAAAAATATGTAGGTCTAGTCATATTTTTTTAGGAACTTTACTAATCAAGAATAACCACCATTATGTTGGTAAAATTTATCCACGATGTAAACATTTGGATGTAGAATTTAAGGATGCTATTAAGGCAGTTAATTTATTGCCTGATGACAAACAATATACTTTGGAAGTTTATACATTTTTGAAGAATGATAATTTTTTAAAACTGCTTATATTTATGTGGCTGTTCAGAAGAAAGAGATTGAAATAAAAATAAATAAAAAAGTTAAATTTAAAATTTGAAAGTTTGATGATCAAAAAGAGTTTAATATAAAAAAAATCATTAAATATATAGCAATCCTATTTTATTTGTTTGTCTTCAAATATACCTAATTTTTATTTAATAATGAACGCCCCTAATTCTATTCTAAAATTTAATCCAGGTGCTCCTATGCATGGTGGAGAAAAAGATTGCATATACATCTTCATATTTTTCCCAAGGAATTAAACTAGTCATCACTCTGGGGATAATTGGCCATTGAACGCCGGTTGAAAATTTTCTGTTAGAGTATCACGTTGGCCTACTTTTCTTTATATGGAGTGTGGATTATAGATACCTAATTTTTAGTCTATTTTAACTGAAACTTAGATACTATTTATGATTAAAAATACTTAAAATCATTATTGTGTAAGTTTTTTAGATTTATTCAGCAAACCCTAGTTATGGGAATTGGTATTATGGACTCCCGGGTTGGACTTTGATTTCACAGACAACTAAAAAATAACAGTATTATGTGAGCGCGATCCCCACCTTCATGCAACCAAGCCTGTCAAAGAAATAATGGACATCTTTCGCCACTACAGAAAAAATTGAGGTAGTTCAAGAAAAGCTGTATCCACACCCAATACGAAAATCATCAAATTCCTTGAGTCTTTGTCTGAGCAAATTTTTTCAAACAAACCACCAACGTTCTATCTGATTAAAATCTAGCCATAATGGTGGTAAACACCAGATTTCACACTTAGCTTTGGCCACTAATTATTGAATATAAACTGATTTATGAAATGTTGCATTATCCAGTACGATCACTTGTCCCGATTATAATTTTGGTAGTCAAAAATTTTCTAACCAGTTATCAAACAAATCACTATTACAACTTCGGTGTAAATGTTAAATAGGCCAACATTTTTAATTGATTTATAGTTGCACAAAAACTTACTATCTCAGTTCTTTTTCCTAACTTTTAATAGTGGTACTATTTTTTCAATTCTCCATAACCATAAGGATAATCTTCTGGCTTATCTATTCTGGATTTATATACATATACAATCTTTAAATACACAAATAATTTTTTCTACCTATTTAGGTATAGAAATGGTTACAAAAGGATATCTACAATAGAGTTGTCGCTAAATAGAGGGAAAAAATCGCTCCAACCTAGACAGAGCAATAATTTCAATTTTTTTATTTCCCAATAGCTACAATCTTTACTGAACTTAGTTTTTGGTGATTTTTTAAGTTATAAAGCGACAAGTCTAATGATGTCAGTTTGACAATATTTTTGAGTTTATGCAACTGATTCCTAAGAATTAGTGCTAGCTGCCAAACGTTGCTTTAACTCAGCTAAAGCATCAGCCCAACGAGGATCAGGTTGGACTGATTCATTACTATTAGAAGAACCACTAGAAGTCTTAGATACTCCTCCTTTATCTTTATCACGACGAGACTTTTTACTCTTACTAGGGTTGTTTTTACTAACTGTTTTAGGTGTTTCAGCCTCAGTATTTTCCGACTCAGTTTTATTTTTAGAGCGAGGCAAGGCTTTTTCAATCTTTAAAGGAGTCTCTCTAAACTGAAAACCATTATACTTTTCAATAATTTGGTCAGCTTGCTCATCATTTTTGACTGTTACAAAGCCAAAGCCACGACATTTACCAGTTTTACGGTCTGTGATCAATTTAGTGGTGACACTATCACCTTCTTCCTGAAAAACGTCTTGCAGTTCTTGACGTTCCATTACCCCTTTAGACAAATTACCAATATACAAACGAATTGATACAGGAAAATTCCTCCAAATTTTTAATCTTACTTGGTTTTTATTATCAAAAACGAAAACTTAGTCAACTTAAATTGACTGAGCACAAAACAAGAGCAGAATCAAAAAAAACTGCTCCATAGTTGGAAATGTAAAGAACTTTGAGAAATAGCTATATTCACCATTTACCAGTTTTACGATCTGTGATCAATTTAGTGGTGACACTATCACCTTCTTCCTGAAAAACGTCTTGCAGTTCTTGACGTTCCATTACCCCTTTAGACAAATTACCAATATACAAACGAATTGATACAGGAAAATTCCTCCAAATTTTTAATCTTACTTGGTTTTTATTATCAAAAACGAAAACTTCGTAAACTTAGATTGAGCGAGCACAAAACAAGAGCAGAATCAAAAAAGAACTGCTCCAGGGTTCGGAATGTGAAGAACTTTGACAAACACCTATATTCACCTTCATTACAGATAAAATTATTTGCCATGTCCCCTATGTGGTCAACTCTGGCAGATAATTTTATTTTCTCAGGTTTTTCATGGAAATTATTGCTCATCACTGAACAAATAAAACTATAGGTATTTATCAATTACTTTTTTTTGATATTGGTTTACTGAAAGCTTATCACCCAAATTTTGAATATAACTTTAAAGCCTGCTAAACTCAAACAACCCAATTACTGATATGATATTAATTTCATGTATACTTCCTAATATTTAAGGACAAAAACTTTAATCATAATATTTGACTTATTTTTCAACTAAACTGGAAATATTTACAGCTTATCTTTACCTTATGTTTAACAGGCTAGTCACTTCATCGCTATTATAAACTTATCATAATCCTAAGTCAATATCTACATATTTTTCTTAAATTTAACTATTTTAGGGTGTGCTGAAAAACTATCCGGGAAGTACTGAGAATTCAGAGCTCATCACTCAGAACACAGCTCACGAATATACTTCTAGGCTACTAAAGTAATCTTATCTGACCATTGCTACCAGAAGCTTGTGTCAATAAAATTCAGTAGGAAACTTGATTTGACTATCTGGTGTTTCTACAACTTTTTTATATAATCTGATAATTAAAATCCCCCTATCAATACCATATAAGCTCCCCATATAGCAAAAGAAAAAGCTACAATTGTTGACCATAGAGGATGACCACTGTTAATAAATTGACCATTTTCGGTTTTCAGAGTATTAATGTCTATCCAAGGAGTAGCTCCTCGCCTCCACCAACCAGTTACAGTTATAGACTTACCAACAAAATCAGCGGGGCGATTTATTTTAGGCCATAAGTTACCAAGAGGCCCCAATTGATTAGAATAATGCAACTTGACCAGACCCCTTGTTGTTTGTAGAATCAAATCTTGTCCCAACCAATTACTCATTCCGCTTTTTCCAAGAAGTTGGCCTTTTAACTGAATTGTTTGACTATCTAATGGCAAAGCTTTTAGATCACTTAACAGTTCTGATAAATCAGGATTTAGCAACAGCTTAGTTAGCTTTACATCAGGAAAAAAACGATTAATTCTTATCAAAATACCAATACTAAAACCCATAGCTAAACAACTAACTAAAATGGAGATATCTCCAAATAACCAATCTAAACGCCAAAAACCAATAGCAGATGAAACTATACCTATTAACCACAAAAAAATAGCAAAACCTAGGCCTATTAATATACCAAAAAATGGGGCTCCCTGAAGCAACAATTTTTGCCAATCAAGATTTTGTGGAATGGAAATTTGATTTTCTTTTGTACCACTTAATTGGTTTTTCATAGTTACATCAGTATTTATATTTCCTAAATTTAACTCTGTTTCTAGTTTCCATAAATTAGCATATGAACCTAATCTTTTTAAGCGATCACCTAGCATTGGATGACTATTATTAATCTCTAACCATCGACGATATGGGTTAACAATATCCCAGTTAAAAGTAGATACCAAACTACTGTCTGAAACCACACTACCAGCAGTAATAGCTTGCTTTATTGCCACTGGCATTAATATTTCAAAACTCTCTAATAAATTCCTAACTTTGCCTTGATTTTCCACATCATTAGCCATACCAATTGTAATTTTTAGAATAGCTCGTGTGAGACCATTAGGATTACCAGTTAAATTGCAAGCTAGGCGATCGCTATAATAAACTCGCCGACGAGAAAACCATAATATGGGAAATTTTAACAACCAATATAAACCATAACTAATACTTGAAATGATAGCGGCGAATATCCTCAAAACTACAACTAAAACCCTCAAAAAATATTTGATAAATCCTGGCAAAAAATCAGGTAATTGATATATTATTAAATCCCATATCCAATCAGCCCAAAAAGTTAATTTCCAATAGATAGTATATGGAATTTGAAGCATCAGATTAGCCATAGACATTAACCATAAAGTTCCATTTTTAACATGACTAATTTCTCTAGCATAAATAGTAGCAATTTCATCTTCTGCTAATTTATCTAACAATCCTTGGCTAACAACTATTCTAAGTCTGAAACAACGAAGAAACCATCCATAACTGAATGCTATAGGAACATCTATGGGTAAAACTTTTAATTTAATTTCCCGTATTTTTTGTTTTTGAGAGAAGCTACGCAACAATCTATTAGCCTCTTTGCTGTAATTCATCAAGGTTGTTTTTGGTAAAAATTTTGATTTATAACCAAGGCTCAATAATCCATCTATTAACCAGGGGAAAAAGACAAATAATACTGCTATAAAAATAATAAAGCTTTTAGTAGGGTCTCGGTAAAAAATTTGAATTGGTCGGAAATAAGGCAGCCAAACTAGCAAATCATTTATTACATCTAAGCTGAACTTTAGTATGGTAAGACTTAGGAAAAATAGAACAATAAATACCACTATTTGTTCTAGCCATAAAAAAGTTAAATTAGGAGTTTTAAGGCGACGACCTCCTTTTGTTCTTCCTGCTTCACGCCATGTCAATATAGGTGAATTTTCTGGTTTGTCTGAAGTTTTCTCTATTGATGTTTGATGGAATTCATTTGTAGTTTTTGAATTTGACTGGTTAACTATGCTTGATAAAGCAGGTGATTGATTTTGAACTGCCTCTATATCATTTTTATTTAATTGGGAATGCTGTACATAATCTGAAGTTTTACTATAATTTTCTGGGAAGTTATTTGTTGTTTTTGATATTTGTTGAGAATCAGTTTCTAGAAATAAATCAATATTTTTTTTAGATATATTATTACTATTTTTGGCAAACTTATGTTGATCTGAAATAGAATTAAAAGGAATAAATCCTGTTTCAATATTTTGTTGATTCTGGGGAGATTTTTCTAAATTTGTAGATTCTGGAAATGTTGATTTTTTAAAGTTTTTGGGTGGATATCGCTTTAATAATTCTTTGAGATGACGATTAGCAAAAATTTTAATTTTACTATCAGAACTTTGAGTAAGATTACGACACAAAGAAATAGAATTATCTACTTGTTTAGTTTTTTCATAAGCAATGACTAAGACCATCTGAGCTTTTAATTTTTCCTGAATAGATTCTTGTTGAGCAATTATTTCTAGGATAGCGATCGCCTGTAAATAATCTTTTTTTCTCAGAGCAATTAACCCACTTGTTAAAGATGGTTTTTCTGGCAGATAGTCATCTGTAGCAGAAGATATTTTATCTATCATTAACTAATTTTTTGATGTTGATATTTTTATTAATTTCTCCTATTAAATGTTGTATAATCAGTATTATTAAAGTTGAGGCAATAGGAAAAGAAAGGATGAAGTATTGAGCTTAACTGACATAAATAAACAAAATAAATTTATGGCCTGATGGTACAATAAATTTATTACATTATATCACTACCTCAGGAAAAAAAATATTTTTAAGACTAAAAACATAAGTATTTAACTTGAAATTCTAAAATAGGAATCAAGTAATTACTAAGATTAGATTCATAACTAACTTAACTTCCTGGGTAATGCTGGGAAAACATAAATTATAATTATGCTTGGAGACTAACTCCTTCTTCAGTGTAATAATCAGTTAATAATTCATAGCTCAATGGGAAAGTTCCGACACAGGAGGCTTTGGATAGCTGAATAATTATAAAATCTATTCTCCTTATAACTAGAACTAGAAAAAACTAGGATCAATTAATTTATGGCTCTGAAACTATACAATTCACTGACCCGTCAAGAAGAAACCTTTGAACCCTTAGAACCAAACATAATTAAAATGTATGTCTGTGGTGTTACAGTATACGACTATTGCCATTTAGGTCATGCTCGTTCCTATATTGCATGGGATACAATGCGCCGGTATCTAATATGGCAAGGCTATCAAGTACGGTATGTACAAAATTTTACTGATATAGATGATAAGATTCTTAAGCGGGCTAGAGAAACAGGAAGTTCTATGGATTCGGTGGCCAAGCGTTTCACGGAAGCATACTTTGAGGACATGAAGCGCTTAAATGTCTTAGAAGCAGATGAATATCCTCGGGCTACTCAGAATATAGATAGAATTCAGAATTTAATCCATGATTTAGAAAAAAAAGGTTTTGCTTACTCTTCTGGAGGAGATGTATATTATCAGGTGCGGGAATTTTCCCAATATGGGAAACTCTCAGGCCGTCGTTTAGAAGAAATGCAAGCTGGCGCAAGTGGTAGGGTAGACTCAGAAGATTTAGAAACTGCCAAAAAGAAAGACCCATTTGATTTTGCTCTATGGAAAGCGGCAAAAACTGGGGAACCTGCATGGGACTCTCCTTGGGGAAAAGGAAGACCAGGTTGGCATATTGAATGTTCGGCAATGGTGCAAGATTGTTTAGGGGAAACTATTGATATTCATGCTGGGGGGGCAGATTTAATTTTTCCTCACCATGAAAATGAAATTGCTCAGTCGGAAGCTTCTACGGGAAAAATTTTAGCTAGATATTGGCTCCATAATGGTTTTGTTACTATCAATGGAGAAAAAATGTCAAAGTCTTTGGGTAATTTTACTACGATTCGGGATTTATTGGATCAACCTGTAGACCCAATGGCTTTAAGAATGTTTGTTTTAACTGCTCAATATCGTAAACCTATTGATTTTACTGAAGAGGCGATCGCTTCTGCCAAAAATGGTTGGAATACTATTAAGGAAGGTATATTATTCCCTTATCAATATGGTCCTAAGTTGGGATGGGAAATGCCCGCAAAAAATTTATCTGATCAGACATTGTTATTAACTTCTTATCTGGAAAAATTTCAGAAAGCAATGGATGATGATATTAATACTCCTGCTGCTTTAGCTATTTTATTTGAATTAGCTAAAGATTTACGTCGAGAGGGTAATGTCCTCATACATGAAGGGAAAACTGAAACATCTTTAGAAGAGTTAAAAAAACAATGGGTAACCCTGGTAAGCTTATCACAAGTATTAGGCTTAGAAGTTAAAATAGAAGAACAAGTTAGCAATATATCTGAAGGCTTGAGTAATATTGAAATTGAGTCTTTAATTCAGCAACGTTTAGAAGCAAAAAAAGCTAAGAATTATTCGGAAGCAGACCGCATTAGAAATGAACTCCAAAGCCAAGGTATTAAACTAATAGATAAATCTGGTGGTCTAACAAATTGGCATCGGAATTAAGTAAGTATTTCGGTTAAGTATGTAGATGCAGGAAATAGGGAATAGAAACTCTCCCCAAAATACTAGTGGCTAATTTTGTTATTTAGCAGTTGATTAATATAACTAGTTAGTTTAAAATTCATTTTGGGAAAAACTGCAAAGAACAAAAAATGTTAGCTTTTAGCCTTGAGTTGATAACCTATTTAAGTAGCTTCTATGAAACCTGAACAAAGGATTTCTATTTCTATCTCTAACCTACTGTTAATTATTAGTAGTTTTTTACTATTAATTATTTTATGGCAAGTGCGAAGTCTGATAGTACTGTTGATGATTGCAGTAATTTTAGCAGCATCAATTTCACCATTAGTAAATTTAACAGAAAGAATTAGATTGCCTCGTTGGTTAGGGGTAGTTATTGTCTATTTAACTCTAATTTCTGGATTGATCAGTGTAGTCTTAATTATTGGCCCACAAGTTTTTGAGCAAATTGAAAGGCTTTTACGACAATTGCCATTATTTTCTAAGAGTATCAGCGATAATTTTGAAAATTTTGTTAGTTCTTTAACTCAAAATCCCCCTGATTGGATTAATCAACTTTTTGATACTAAATCTGTCACAAGTTGGGTAATTAGTTCTAGTCAACAACTTTTATTACGTTCCTATAGTTTAACTAAAGGTGTATTGGGAAGCATAGTTAGTTTAATATTGGCTTTATTTATTTCAGGCTATATGGTATCTGATAGTCAAACTTTAATTACCAGTATAGTCAAACTTTTTCCTCAACCTTGGGATAAACGTCTGGAAGATCAAGTTATTCCTGTAACTAAAAGAATGGGAGGTTACATTAGAGGTAGAATTATTGTTTCTGCTATTTTAGGTCTAGCAACAACTACTGGTTTAGGATTTTTAGGATTGCAAGATTTTTCCCTAGGCTTAGGAGCAATAGCTGCTGTGACAAACCTGATTCCTTTTATCGGCCCAATTCTTGGTGCAGTTCCAGCCTTAATTGTTGCTATTGCTAAAGGGGGATGGTTGTTTTTATGGGTAATAATTTTGTACTATATTATCCAAAATATAGAGACTTATATACTCGATCCTTTACTGGTAGGTTCTTCTGTTGGAGTACATCCTTTATATCAATTATTATCGGTTCTAGTAGGAGTTCAGTTATTAGGAATTATTGGTGCTTTGATTATTCCACCTTGGTTTGCTGGCGCTGCTGCTCTAGTAGAAAATTTATATTTGAAACCCAAGTTAGAAGCCGAAAATATCCAATCTATTATTACCAGTAATGGCGAGCATAATTTACCCCCTGTAATATAAGCATTCAGTTATCAGCTACCTTCCTGGGGCCGTAACTTTCTTATTCAGATATTATTAACTATTAACTAATTCCTAAATTCAGGAATACTAGATAAAATCTCTATAAAAGATGAAACCCCAAAATTGTCTCATTGAAAGGTAGAACAATAGGTATGGTTAAAATTCTCTTAGTTGAAGACAATGAGATGAACCGGGATATGTTGTCTAGACGTCTGATTCGTAAAAAATTTGAAGTAGTTATTGCTATTAATGGTGTGGAAGGTGTAGAAATGTCCATATCAGAAATACCAGATATAATTCTCATGGATATGAGTTTGCCTGAGCTCGACGGGTGGGAAGCAACTAAGAAGATTAAAGCTAACCAACAAACTAAGGATATTCCGGTAATAGCAATAACAGCTCATGCTATGACAGGAGACCGAGAAAAATGTTTACAAGCTGGATGTGATGATTATGATACAAAGCCAGTAGAATTTCCCAGATTATTAGAAAAGATCAACAATCTTATAGATAAAAAGCCAAGGCAATGAAAAATGATCGGGGTAATGTGTTAGTTGTAGATGATAATCAATTTAACCGTGACCTTTTAGCTCGTCGAGTTAAAAGACAAGGACATATGATAAGTTCTGCATCTGATGGATTTCAAGCTTTAGAAATGGTGAGAAATCACTCATTTGATCTGGTACTATTAGATATTATGATGCCACAAATGAATGGTTATCAAGTTCTCGAAACTCTTAAGGCTGATCCAGCATTACGTCATATCCCAGTAATAATGATTTCTGCAGTGGACGACATTGATAGTATAGTCCGTTGCATCGAATTGGGAGCTGAAGATTATTTGTCTAAACCCTTTAATCCTATATTGCTTAAGGCTAGAATTAATGCTTGTCTAGAAAAGAAACGACTTCGAGACCAGGAACAAGCTTATATAAAGCAACTAGCTGAGGAACAAGAAAAGTCAGAGAAGTTACTATTAAATATATTACCAGCACCAATCGCTCAAAGATTAAAACAGGGAGAAAAAACTATCGCGGATAGCTTTAGTGAGGTAACTGTTTTATTTGCTGATTTAGTTGGTTTTACTAAGGTTTCGGCTAATTTATCTCCTGCTGAATTGGTAGAGTTACTCAACATGATTTTTTCTTGTTTTGATCAGTTGGCAGATAAGTATGGACTTGAGAAAATCAAAACTATTGGTGATGCTTATATGGTTGTAGGTGGCCTTCCTACTCTGAGAAAGGACCATGCAGAAGCGATCGCGGAAATGGCTTTAGATATGTTGTACCAAGTCAAGCAAATTTCTGAAAGCCAAGAAAAATCTTTACAAATTCGCATTGGCCTTAATACTGGAGCGGTAGAAGCAGGAGTTATTGGGACAAAAAAGTTTGCTTATGACCTTTGGGGAGATACGGTAAATACAGCTCATCGTATGGAGTCTCATGGTATTCCTGGTGTTATTCAAGTGACTGAGGATACTTATGGTTGTCTAGCTAATAAGTATATTTTTCAGGAACGAGGGATTATTAATGTTAAAGGAAAAGGTATGATGAAAACTTATTTACTTATAAGTAGAAAATAATATGATCAGAGGTCAAAATTCACGGTTCAAAATATGCCAGTTTACAAGTCAGAGGTTATCCTAGAGAGAGTTTGAGAGTTTCATAAGTTATAACACCTAACTATAGCGCTACAAAAAAAAGGGTTGGTTAACCTGAAGGTATTAATAGAGTTGAAGTATTTGAGAAGGAATAGTTTTTATTTAATCTGATAGCTTAATCCTTAAAGCTATACTATAAAATTAAAAAGTAAGTCTGCAAAATTACTAAGGAAAAAATGTTATCAACTACAGAGTTACTCATAGCTTCTCAATGGTTTGGTATTGCTACAATTGGATTTTTTATTTTGACAATTATTGCCTTTATTTTTAATAGGGAGTTTAGATTTAGATTAGTGGGAGTAACAGGTTTTATGGGAGTCCTAACTGCTGGTTTATTTGGTTTAAGTTTAGGACTATTCAACCGGGTAGAAGTTCCAGGAGCAGTTAGATATACGTTAGTTTATGATAATGGTGCAACTCAAACAGTAATTGCTGTTGCTCCTACTATTAAAGAGTCAGAGTTAGTAGCAACTATGGAGCAGGCAGCAGGAGATTTATTTTCACCGGGCCGTTTGGGTATGGATCGTCAATTAACTATTAGAGTTAGAACTATTATTCATCCAGAAGAGGGTGTTTCTGAGCCTCTTTATTTGGGGGAAGTTAAACGTTCTTTGTCTCAACGGGAAGATGAAAATATAGATGTTAAAATATTTCCTGAAACTGTGGCAAAGTTATTAGATTATCAGATTGATAATCTAGAGAGTTAATATCAAAATATAGAAGGATATTTGAATCGGGTAAAAAGTCTTTCTATTTAAAGTGAACCTTTGTGTGGACTTTGGTCAAAGGAAGTGAAACTCAACTAAGCTTAATTGTGTTTTCGTTTTGTACTTTAATTACTTTTATTGCACCATTTAAGGTTTGTCATAAACCTAACATTTGATAAGGGTTTTTGTCAAGTAAAATACTACTCAACTAAGCTTAATTATGGTTGTTTTTGTTTTTTAGCCATACCTAATTGTATTATACCATTTTAGCTGTGTTAGTCAACTATTAGATGAAAATAAATTTAAGGAGATTTTTAATAAATGGAAAATCAGACAGATCAGAGACATTTATTGAAAAAATTATATAATTCTTTTAAACCTTCTGAACCTCTACAAGCTGATAGTCGAGTATATGTTGACTGTAGCGAAGTTAGGGGAGATGGAGATGTTATTAAAGATTTAGCTGAGAATATTGAATATTCTGATGATAATACTTGTCAACTTTATGCCGGACATCGAGGTGGGGGTAAGTCAACTGAACTTTTACGACTGCAAAAATACCTGGAAAATCAGAGATATTGTGTAGTTTATTTTGCTGCAGATGAAAATGATATTAATCCAGAAGATACGGAATATGTTGATATTTTGTTGGCTTGTACGAGACATTTATTAGAAAAGTTAAAAAAGGCTAATCCTCAACCACTATTAGATTGGTTAAAGGGACGGTGGGAAGATTTAAAAGACTTAGCAACTACGAAAATATCTTTGGAAAACTTGGAGGTTGAATCACAAATTAGTCAGTATGCAAAACTTACGGCAAATATTAGGGCTGAACCTACTCTAAGAAAAAAAATTCGAGATAGAGTGAATCCTTATACTGAAAGTTTAATTGATGCTGTAAATGCTTTTATTTGTGATGCTAAAAATCAGCTTGGTTCTGGTTCAAAACTGGTAATAATTGCGGATAATTTAGACCGCATTGTTCCAATTGATCGGCCGGACGGACGTAGTAATCACGATGAAATTTTTTTAGATCGTAGTGCCCAATTAAAGGGATTAGATTGCCATATAATTTATACAATTCCTATTTCAATGGTCTATTCTAATAAGGCTCCTAATCTGAAGGTTGAATATGATGAACCTCAAGTTTTACCGATGATTATGGTGGAGACTCGGGAAGGGGAAGTTTATGAATCAGGAGTTGCTAAAGTTAGGGAAATTATTGATAGGCGGGTGAAGGAAGTTAAGTCGGATTTATCTTTAGAAAAAGACTTGTTTGAAAGTGGAGAAGTGTTGGATAAAGTTTGTTTAACGAGTGGAGGTCATGTTCGGGATTTAATGTTTTTAATGCAAAGTGTAATTAAGCGTGCTAGAGGTAAATTACCTATATCTGCTGGGGTTGTACAAAGAGCAATTACAGAAGCAAGAGTGTCTTATCAAAGGTCGGTTCAGGAAGAAGAATGGCAAGTATTGGCAAATGTTTTTCGTAATAAAAATGTGTTGAATAATCAACAGTATCGGGATTTATTATTTAATCGTTGTTTACTAGAATATGTTTACTATGATAAGAAGGGAGAAAAGCAAGTTTGGTATGATGTTCATCCATTGATTAGAGGATTACAAAAGTTTCAGGAGTTGGTGAAATGAAGGGAGAAAGAATTATTTGGCAAGAGGATTTTTCGTTAACATTTACAGAGGAATATGAAGCTTTAGTAGAGACTATTAGATTTAATGAGGGTTTTAGTTTATTGTTTGCGGAATGTTCTCGAGCAAAGGGAACAGAAATTATGGAGAAAATTCGCCTGGATATTCCGGAGCAAAGAGCAGATGTTTTGGGTTTAGATAAGACTATTTATCATTTTTATAATCGAGTCAAAGAATTACCAAATCTGAAAGAAATTGATATTTTGTTTGTGACTGGTTTGGAATATTCTTTCTATCAATATGAGGATGAAATGAAGGAAAGAGGTTGGGATCATAATGAGATTATTTCTATTAGCAGAAGAGGTGTTCCTCCGGTTTTGATTAATTTGAATCAGCAGCGAGAAAGATTTAGGGATGATTTTGATATTTGCTTTGTATTTCTGTTGCCAAGGTTTGCTATAAATTATCTGATTAAACGTGCGCCAGATTTTTTTGATTGGCGTTCTGGGCTGTTTCGGTTTCCTATGGATCAGGAAAGTTTTGATAAGGGATATTTGGAAGTCCGTGAAAAGAAATTAGAGGATTATATAGAGTTTACTAAGCCAGAGTGTAAAGTTGAATTGGTGAGCATTAAAAGTTTACTTGATGAAGATTTGCTTCCTGTAGGACAAAAAGCAGATTTGTTAGTTAGAAAGGCTTCTCTAGATAGAAAGTTGCAGCAAAATGAAGAGGCAATATTAACTTGTGATGAAGCTTTAAAAATAGAACCAAATGATTACAATGCTTGGAACAATAAAGGCAGTGCACTAATAAATTTAGAAAGATATGAAGAGGCTGTTGCTGCTTATGAAAAAGCTTTAGAAATTAAACCTGACTTTCA
>ENA-UENU01000157-UENU01000157.1-marine-metagenome-genome-assembly--contig:-NODE-157-length-14491-cov-176.785724_pt1 | contig 14491 bp, 11 predicted proteins | sample MGYA00237877_ERZ529326 | MGnify/ENA primary metagenome ERZ529326 (study PRJEB26372, sample SAMN05368344) | marine metagenome | biome: cultured habitat; feature: ocean water; material: water; isolation... | reverse complement strand
TGTTTGGGCTTGAAATTTGCTAAAGTCCCGTTATTAAATATTTGATGAAATTGCTATTATGCTGACTCAAACTAATTATTAACCAGGGAAAATTTCCCTGGCTAAAAAACTAGGAAAATATTCTCTACTTTAAAATGGTTTTGGAAACAATTCTTGTTTTTTTACGTTCCATTTCTGAAAGTTTATCCCCATCTTGTAAGCGAGTAGCACTAGTTTGTAAAACAGTTGCAGCTCCTGTATCTCCCATTTGTAATGCTGTTTTAGCTGCTGTTTGTAACATTGTAGCTGCACCTGCTCTATCACCCTGTTGTAATTTTGTTTCAGCTATTTGAGTTTGCCTATATTTTGCTAAAGCTAAAATATGATTTTGTACTTGAGAGTTAACTTGAGGCTGGTATTTTTCCATAAAATTAGCTTCAACTAAAATTGATTCTGAAAGTAAACCTTCTTGATTTTGAGCAGGGTCATCATAACGAATTTGTAATTGAGCAATTGCTTGTTTTCCTTCTGGTAATTGCCCAATATAAGTATTGACTAAAACCACCCTTTCTATATCTTTCATTAAATCTCCCAGTCTAACTATAAACCCATTACCCTCTTTTTTTACTGGCAACTCAATAGTATCTGGTGCCACTTGTGCAATAGGTTTAAGTTCTGCTAACCTCACTTTAGGCATTAAATAAAATTGCAAATAAGAGTTAGTAATTCCTACAGATTTAATGCGATTAAATAATTTACTAAACTCCTCTATTGCCTGTTCTGGTTGTTGAATATAGGAAAGATTTCCCCCTCCAGCATCAGCAATTTTTTCCAAAACATCTTGATTCCAATCATCACCAAATCCTAGAGAATTTAGAGTAATATTATAGTCTGTTGCTAACTTTGCTAGCTTGAGACAAAGGTCATTATCCCCATGTTCATTTTCTCCATCAGTTAATATAAAAGCCTGGGAAATAGACTCTTTTCTACCCTTATTTAATTCTTCTATTCCTAACTTTAAACCTTTATCAATAGCAGTACCACCAGAGGCTCTTAATTTATTAATTTTACCCTTAATACTAGCAGAATCATTGATCATCTGATTAGGAACAATTACTTGAGCTTGATGGTCAAAAGCTACAACCGAAAGGCGATCGCCTTCCTTCAATTTTTCCACAAGTTGTACTGCTGCTTGTTTAACCGTTTCTAGTGGTCTTCCTTCCATAGAACCACTGTGGTCTAAAATTAAACATAAATTTAATGGTACAGTCCTTTCTAGCTGATTAGCCATCACCGAAATAGATAAGGCCACTTGCCGTTGAGATAAAGATTGAGAAGCATCAATATTAGTATCATTGAGAGCCGAACGTAGATTAACTTTCATAAATGTACGATTGATTTTTTTTCACTACTAAGGATATCTTCACAAATATAGGGAGAAGTTTCGATATAAATATCAAAAAAAATTAGCTGCTTAACAAGACAGATAATTATGGCAAAATTTACACAAGGAAAGGAAACACCATATCTGCACAATGTTGACTCAAAATAAAGTAATAGTAAATCTGTCATTTTTGTCCCTGAATTATGGTAAAATTCATCCCTAGACAAAAAACTTGTTTGAGCTTTATAGAATATTATTTTATGACTGGGATATATTAAATCTGTATCACCTATGCCTATGAAGTATACTGACCAATATTTTATATATCTAAAGACTAACTATCAATTAACACTATAGAAATAGCTCAAAATTTGTCGGTATTAATATAACATAATTCCAGGGAAAGTTTTTAATTTGTGGGAGTAAAACAGACTTCCTATAAGTATTTTTCCTCTGGTTTTCTATTTCCCTAAATTCAAAGATAGACCAAACAATGTTGGCTCAAAATAAAGTAATAATAAATCTGCCATTTTTGTCCCTGAATTATGGTAAAATTTATCCTTAGACAAAAAAAATTGTTTCAGCTTTATAGAATGTTATTTTATGACTGGGGTATATTAAATCTGTATCACCTATACCTATGAAGTATACTGACAAATATTTTATATATCTAGGGAGTAACTATCAATTGACACTACAGAAATAGCTCAAAATTTGTCGGTATTAGTACAACCTAATTCTAGGGTAAGGTTTTAAATGGTAGGAGTAAAACAGATTTTCTATAAGTATTTTTCTATGGTTTTTTATTTCCATAAATTAAAAGAAAGACCAAATTACTATAACTATAAAAAGCAATTATCATATCTAAAACAGGATTGAGTAGAGGTTACAAATTCAGGTGATTATTTTGATTTTCTCAGGTTTACTCAAAAGTATTGCATAAATTCTGTGCTAGAAAGTAAAAATCATATTTTCTAGATTTGTCAAAGGTTGATAGTAATGGCGAAGAAATCGGTAAACCTATGCTTAAAAGTTAATTTAGATATCGTTCATTAAGCTTTCCTAATCTTGATAATTATTAGTTAAATTTTTCATGATTTAATAGTAAATTGCTATATATTAAAGGAACAAAAATAGAGTTAAAAAGCATCATAAATCATATAAATAAATCTATCTCATAGACCTAAAATAAAACAAGTTTTACTCATAAAAAAAATATCAGATTCAGTAGATCAAGTCAAGTTGATAATATTAGTCGGTTCCTAATTTAAAAAATTATAATATTCAACCTACTTTATAAAACTCAATTCCTTAAAATTCTATACTATAAACAGATACTTATCTAGTAAAATTAGAAGGAAACAAGTTATATTCTATTAAATTTTTAGTAATCATTCAGTACTTTAGTAGTCAACTTGAAGGACTTTCCTATGTCATGCTTCGATATATATTAAAGTAATAAATCACTAAGTCAAACTTATCATCTTTTCGGTGTCGGAATTTTAATTATTCTTGGAGACTAATTTCTCTTTCTAACTGATAGTTGAATGCTGAATGCTGAATGCTGAATGCTGAATGCTTACAATTTTCAAGAAAGAGTCTAAGCAAATAGTCATTATTCCCCAAACTGAGAATAGATGCTAATATTCTAGTAAATCAAGATTTTTAATAGGTAACAAGAAAGTATAATCTATAAAAAAATAGCTATGACTTATAAAAAATTTCATTGTAAAAAAAACTGAGAAGATGACTGAAGCAGGAAAAAAAAAATTAATTTAATTGTTAAATATAACACTTTTCACTAACAGAAATAGAGCAAAATAATAAGCAAAACAAGATACAGATAGGAAGTATTAACTATTAGGTTAATAGTCAAATTCTATATAAAAAAATATTGGTTAGATACTACTGCAGCGAGGTTAATTTTTTAACATAATAGGTCATGTAACCAAAAAAGCAATTAAAGTTACGTTCCATCTCAGCATTTTAATTCAGGATAGGTAAACTTGAGAGTTATAGAATTAAACAAATTATACATCTCAATTACTTTATCACTGAAGATACAGCCTATTACTAGTAAATTATGGTACAGTGATTTTAGTAGATTTGAGTAACAATGTGGGAAAACTGAATTCCAGACTTCAAAACTATCTAATAAGAAGCTTTTAACTGTACCTCATAAACTACCAAGTGGAATGTAAATTTGTGTTTACAGGTTACAGTATCAGAAAAAACTTTAATGAGGAATTACTGTGAAAAATTGATAAAGATATTAACGCTTCAATGAATTTGAAACTATTTGGGCTGGACTTATTCCAAACTATAAACAATCATAAAAAAACAAAGTGGTTATTGCTTCCTCAAAAAAATACTTCTGTTTATACTGGAAATTTTGACTATTTTTAAAAGTCATGAAAAGCATACACAGAAAGAATATTTATCCGTGTAGGTAAGTTATGTAGAATATAACAATTATATCATAACCCATAACCAATTGTATCCACTACAATAATATTGCCTAGGCTAATATAATTAAAAGATAGTACAATACATCAATAGGAATTATCTGATGAAATCACCGATCAAAGCAGTTCAAACAAGCTCTTACTATGGAGACGTCTCTTTTCGTACACCACCCCCTGATTTAGAATCTTTAATGTTAAAAGAGCGAATCGTTTATTTGGGGCTACCATTATTTTCATCAGATGAAGTCAAAAGAAATGTCGGCATTGATGTTACTCAATTAATTATTGCTCAACTACTTTATTTACAATTTGATAACCCCGAAAAACCAATTTATTTTTATATCAACTCTACTGGCACTTCTTGGTATACAGGAGATGCAATTGGTTTTGAAACAGAAGCATTTGCTATTTGTGACACCATGAGTTATGTAAAACCACCAATTCATACAATATGTATTGGTCAAGCTATGGGTACAGCAGCAATGATTTTGTCAGCAGGGACAAAAGGATATCGGGCAAGTTTACCTCATGCTACAATAGTTCTCAATCAAGCCAAAACAGGAGCAAGGGGTCAAGCAACGGATATTTCCATTAGAGCAAAAGAAGTTTTAGTTAATAAGACAACTTTTTTAGATATTCTCTCGAAAAATACAGGTCAATCAGTAGAAAAGATTGCTAAAGATACAGATAGAATGCTCTACATGACTCCAGAAATAGCTAAAGAATATGGTCTAATAGATCAAGTTTTAGCAAGTAGAAAAGAACTACCAAAACCTTTACCTGCTAATGTTTAAGTGATAAACAAAATTAACAAGTTTTGGCAAGTAGAAAAGAACTATCCAGTATCAAGACTCAAAAATTAGGTCTCAAGCCTTTCCTTCTAAAAGGATAAAAAAAACGCCATACATATTTCAAGCCTCCTACTTCAATTGGGAGGTACTTAGAACTGATAGCTTAAATAACCTGTTACTTTTTAAGTCCTCAATAAAATCAAATGGAAAAAGTATTATGCCTATAGGTATTCCCAGTGTTCCTTATCGTCTTCCTGGTAGTCAGTATGAAAGATGGATAGATATTTATACCCGTCTTGGTCAGGAAAGAATTATATTTCTTGGTCAAGAAGTTACAGATGGGCTAGCTAATAGAATTGTAGCCTATATGTTGTATTTGGATTCTGACGATCCAAATAAACCCATTTATCTTTATATAAACTCTCCTGGTGGTTCTGTCACAGCAGGATTGGCGATATACGATACTATGCAGTATATCAAAGCAGATGTTATTACTATCTGTTTGGGTTTAGCAGCTTCAATGGGTTCATTTTTATTAGCTGCTGGAACTAAAGGTAAAAGATTGGCCTTGCCTAACTCTAGAATTATGATTCACCAACCAATGGGAGGTACTCGCGGTCAAGCTACAGATATTGAGATTGAAGCTAACGAAATTCTGCGGGTTAGATCGGAATTAAATAATATGTTGGCAGAGCGTACAGGTCAATCTTTGGAAAAGATAGAAAAAGATACTGACCGTGATTATTATATGTCTGCTGAAGAAGCTAAAGAATATGGTTTAATTGACCAGGTAATTGAAGAACGTTAAAGTTAAATAAAAAAATAAAGGAGTAAAAAGAACAAACAAAGTTAGTTGAGTAGATAAATCAGAATGTAAGCATTCAGCTATCAGCTAGCTTTCTGAGTTGTAACTCGGTTTTCCTTTTTTATTTCATGTAGCGAAACAGCTATTTATGAGAGGAATAGGTAAAAGCAATTGAGAAATTAGATAATTAAATTTACTCCCAAAGTAAGTTTATTTAACCTTAGAAGGAATTATTCATTATTTGCTGATAGCTAACTGATAAAAGCTGAATGCTTACATTAAAAATAAGTAGGTAGGTACGAAAAAACAAAACTATGTAAAGATACAGTGCCTTAATGTTGCCGGTGAAGTACATTAACAGCATTTACTAACCAGTTTTTAAATGTTGATAATTCATTAACTTAAGTGTCATTATAGATTATTATATCAACCATTTCTGTGTTATTTTTGAGGTAAGTTTTGCTCAAAAATATTTCAATTGTAATCATCATCATTTTATAGAATTAAAGTCCGGCTAGTATGGAAATAAATTTATAACTTTTGAGCCGACAGATTTAATTCTATATTCAATTAATGCTAGTTGATGTGTATGTAAATCATCCATGAAAACTGCCGTCTCTGGGCATAAACTACGGCAGTAAAAATGTTCAATAAATACTTTGAATGTAATGCTTACTATGAAATTATTTATTATCATTAAACATACTACTTATTTAATACTTACTGCACCAATTACTGTAACTTTCTGACTTAAATAAAACAGCTTCATTTTATATACTATAGTCCCTTTATGATAAGCATACATGAGTTATGGTAAAATCTACCATGACAATTTTTTTTATCTATAAATACTAAATTTTATAGCTCTATCTTTTGTATAAATTCCTTTCTATTATTCTCTAAATTTTTGTACTCTCACAAAAAATTGGATTCTACAAGTTTAAAGCTCACCTCACCTAAGTTTGAGTACGATACTACCCTTGTTCCAAAAATTATAGTCTGTTAACACAGTATTTATTCCCAACCATGATTCATTATACCTTTCTTTGTCAAGACTAAAAAAATATAGCAAGTTTTGCTGAGAATAATTAATCATTTTTTGAGCAAAATAAAATTTGAATCAAACAAAAAAAATCACCAGAATTTAGTCATAAAAAAATATCTTATATGTAAGAATTGATCAATTTTTTGAACAGCAAAAACCTAAAAAATTAATTTAATTAATTTAGACTTAGAATAATTAATCATTTTTTGAGTACAATGAAATTTGAATCAAACAAAAAAAATACCAGAATTTAGCCATAAAAAAAAATATCTTATATGTAAGAATTGATCAATTTTTTGAACAGCAAAAACCTAAAAAATTAATTTAATTAATTTAGACTTAGTAAACAGCTAAAAAAAAATTGCTAATTTTGAAGGAAAAAAATTCTCAAATGCTGAAATTCTCTTAAAGAATGAATTTAAAAATACTAAAAATCACAGAAAAGTTTATCAAATTTTTGCAAAATTATCGTTATCTACTTTCTGTAAATTACTCAGTTTATTGATTATTTTTAATTAAAAAATTATAGTATTATTTTATGGAATTAATATATTAAAAAATACGAACATTTATGTTATTATTTATCCTAGCTATAGCCTAAAAAAAATAGATTTTGACGAGAAAAATAGTCGTTATTACTAGTTAAAATTAGCCTAATCTAAATCTAAATCCTGTAGGAAAGTGCATTGGATAAATTGGCTCCAATAGTGATTAAATTAATTAGATATAAATGGCTTGATACTAAAATATTAGTTCATAGTAATAGGGCTTATAAATATAAATAAATCATGGATTTGTGTGAAAATAAAGTCAGAGTTGATTATATAATAGCTATGGTAAATAATCCTCAATTAAAGTTATAAGCTGCCTATGTAATTTCCAAAATAATTAATGATTATGAACAAAGGTTTAAATCTATAATCAAATTAATAGATAGTCATTTTATAAATATAAAAAAACTACAAATATAAAAAAAATATTCTTTAACCAAACTTTATTGGCTTGGCTCTTTATATTAGAAATCCAATCAATTATTTAGTGACAAAATAATAGTTGTGATCAAGGTTATTTATGCTAAAAAAATGTTAAGATACGTCACTTTTTTATATTTTTACCTGCTGATAAAATTAATTACATCTTACTTGATGCAGGTAAATATTATTCAGGAGGAAAGATATAAAATTGGATTAAATAAAAACAATTTTTTGTAATATTAGTAGAATTTAAAAATATAGTTTTTTTCGAGTAACAAGTTAACTTTTAGTTGTCTCCATTAACTTATGTTTCTAGTAAATACAATTTTTTAGACAGCATTGTTGAAATAAAACATATTTTTATCAAGCTATAGTGGTAACAATTAGTTTAATTTTTTTTGAAGTTAGGAGCTAGAATTATTGTTAGCTATATAAAAATTGTAATCGTAATTTTCAGTTCTTATTCTTCTCGCTCATATTTTAGATATGGTTGGTTGATGAATTCTCAAAGTATTGACAGATAAACCTAATTGAATTAGAGTGGCAACATCTGAAAAAAAAAGATGAATTATTAAGACAAATGTTTTAGGATGAGCGAAAGCTTGGTTATGCAGTCATGAATAGAGTGGTAGCAAGAGGAGAAATAAGACAAACAGAACCTATCAAATTTAAACTTTTAAACTTTTAAACTTTTAAACTTTTAACTCTATTAAACTGAATTTATTTTTTTGTTACATAGTTGTAAATTTTCTCGCCTACCTACTTAGCGGAATATAGCTAAATTAAAATAATCTGGTAGAAAATTAAACCAAGCATCTCTAGAATAAACAGACAAATAAATCTTTTTCCCTCCTCCTTAAAAATCTATGAATATTGCAGATTATTATAGAAAATTAGACCTAAATTTAGGAGCTAGTCTAGGAGAAGTAAAAGCTTCTTATCGACGACTAGCAAGAATGTATCATCCTGATGTAAACCCAAAAGATAAGCACGCTAAAGATAAATTTATTGCAGTTACAGAAGCTTATAAAATTTTACTGAGGGTTGCTCCTGCTCAAGCTGAATTACCATATAATTTGACTCCAACATCAACAACGAATAAAAACTCAAAATCAGAAACTGTATCTCCAAGAGAAACAAAGGTTAGGAGAACTGTAAAACAAAAACAAAATCAAAATAAATCTCATACTTTAGAAGTAGAAAGGCAACTTAAACAAAATTATTATTTACAATTAAAGCATTTATTGAAATATAAGAGATATCCTCGGGCTATTGCTTTAGCAGAAGGTTTAGCTCAGAGAATGCCTCAAGATCCCGAAGTCCGCCAATGGCAAGCGATCGCTTATCAACGTTGGGGACGTCAACTTATCAATGAAAGAAAACTAGATAAGGCCAGAAACTATCTGAAGAAAGCCCTAAAAACAGATCCCCAAAACCGTGATCTTTGGGCAGAAATAGAATATGATTTTCATCAATTGGAGAAAATTTATTGATTATTTGTAGATTTGATTCATAATTGTCAGTAGCTGTAAAAATTACTTGAAAATTTAGCGGAGATAGAAAATCTATTAATAACTTAACCCAGCTTTTCAGATACATTAGATACATCATCTATTGTAAAAACTAAAACCATTTTAGGAAAAATGTAGTCTACTAATTCTGAAAAATACTGTAACTAAAAATCTCAACTATATTTGAGTATAAATATGCTAATTACTAATTTATTCTATATACTTATCATCGAGTATAATTTAGGTATTTTTTAAACTAGATTACCTCTTACAACTATTTAGCTTAAGCAACAGTAAAAGTTGTATAGACATTAAACTAATAAATCATTTAATAAATTAACAATGACAGACATAAATCAAGAATTTCAAAGAGCTCTCAAATTCCAAAGAGAGGGAAAGTTACAAGAAGCAGAATCAATATCAATATACATAAACATACATAATTCAGATAGTAAGCATTTTTTAGATACATTAAATACATAACCTATTGTAAAAAATAAAACCATTTTAGTAAAAATGTAGTCTACTAATTCTAAAAAATACTGTAACTAAAAATATCAACTATATTTAAGTATAAATATGCTAATTACTAATTTATTCTATATACTTATCGTCGAGTATAATTTAGGTAGTTTTTAAACTAGATTACCTATTAAAACTATTTAGCTTAGGCAATAGTAAAATTTGTGTAAACCTTAAACTAATAGATGATCTAATAAATTAACAATGACAGACATAAATCAAGAATTTCAAAGAGCTCTCAAATTCCAAAAAGAGGGAAAGTTACAAGAAGCAGAATCAATATATATAAACATACTTAAGTCAGATAGTGACCATGTAGCTTCCCTCATTAATCTTGGTTTAATAGAGCAAAGCCAAGGAAAACTAGAAGAAGCAACTCAATTTTATAAGTATGCTTTTCAAATAGATTCAAATAATATATCTCTACTATATCTTTTAGCAAGAATTACACAAGAGTTAAACCAATTAGATGAAGCTATTAATTACTGGCAAAAATTAGTACAACTAAAACCAGATGGTACTTTAGAATTTTACGGCAATATTGGTAATAGCCTAGTTCAACAGGGTAAATTTGACGAAGCACTAAATTGTTTTCGCGATGCCCTAAAAATATCACCGAATAGTTTTCAAGCTCATCAAGCCATCGGTAATTTACTGATTAGAAAAGAGCAACTTTTGGAAGCTAAATTAGAATTCAGTAAAGCATTAGAAATTAATCCTAATTATCAAACTGCAAAAATTTGGTTAACTTTAGTTGATAAGTTACTCAAAGGAGAAAATATAGTTTCATTCAATTATCAAAGCACCCCTATAAAATTTGAAATAACAGGCAAAAATCTAGCAGTAGAAATTGCTAATGTTGGTGGAACTTTTTATGAATTACCTGAGTTAGAGTTTATCCGGCAAAATCTAAAATCATCAAATCCTGTTATTGTTGATATTGGAGCTAATACAGGGAATCATTTAGTCTACTTTGCCAAAATTATGCAGGCATCAAAAGTAATTCCTATAGAGTTTCATCCAGATATTCTTGCTACTTTGAAGAAACATATATCAATTAATCAAGTTAGTAATATTGATTTATCTATATTAGGTTATGCTATTGGAGAAAATAGCGGTACATCTTTTATAAAAGAACATCCAGCTAAAGATTTATGTTTAACAGAAATTGATAATAATATCATTAATGGTACAAAAGTGGAAGTTATGACTTTAGATGACTTAATTAAAGAAAAAGTTGATTTCATCAAAGTTGATGTACAAGGAACAGAAGTAAAAGCTTTGACAGGGGCAAAAAATTTGATATCTATTTATCAGCCTGATATGCTAGTCGAAGTTGCCAAAAATCATATGAAGGACTTTCGCAAATTTTTAGAAGCAGTCAAATATCAAACTGTTAAAGCATTTGATCATGGAAGATATGTTAATTTCTATATTCAACATACTAAGTGACATACTCCCAAACAAACGTTATGGTAAATTCTGGGCTTTTCTTTTCCCGGTCCCGATACTCTCTCGGAAAAGAAGATACTATGAGGACAAGATCCTCGACCGCTCTATTTTTTTACACTTATGGCTACTTTTTTGGTTCACAGGTATTGTCTAGCGTCAAACATTCTTGACTTTGACGGTCAAAATAGATAGGCACTGTATTGCTGTTAGGGCAACATGAATTTTTACCCTCGAAGTAAAAAGCAATCTTTTTGACTTAAAACCTTCCCTGAATGTTAGGGGGAGAGTTTAATCGTAGCTTTGCTTAAGGGCGGGTTGATGTTTTGTACTTAGTATAAGCAAGTTAGCATAAATAAATCTAACTATAACGTCTATATAAACATAAGTATATATGGATAATATTTCGATTGAGTTAGGAAATTTATACATATATGTCTATGTCGTTTAAGGATATTGCTTACAAGTGAGCAAAACAGAAGTCTTTTGAAGTTGAGAATTGGGGATGTACCTCTAAAAATCAAAAACCACCGCAGAAGTGATTAGATTAAATGCAGATAGGCGGTATTTGTAAAAATTCAAAAACTAGAAATAACCTCTAAAGCTATTTCCCATTGCCTACTCCCAAAAAGTGGCAATATTTTAGATAGGAATAAAATAAGATTGATACATCTATGTTTTAGGGATTTTTTAGCTATTTCAGTTATTTCTCTTGCTAATACTGGGTTTAAAACCATTTTCAATGTAAAGAATTCTCAGGTAGTAGTCTATTTAATTATTTTGTCAAGTGCAACGGTAGTGGACTTACTAGTGGTTGTTAATCCCGAGCTACTATTACGCAAGTAGAGCTACCAAATCTAAAAGTATTATTATTTGGCTTATGTAGAAAATATTCTGGAAAAAGGCAATAGACATCGGAGCAAGATAATGTCAAACTTCTGATCTATTTTTGGATTTTTTTTAACTAAATATTAGGTAAGATGTAAAAGGTAAGAAGGTTTACTCCCCATTTTAGATGTTAGTAAATACCCCAATCTTGTTGGCATTTTATTTAACAATGTATAGAAGTAAATTTAGATAATAAACTAATGCCAAACTTAATTATCTGGCTAATAATATTTATAGTTAGCTTATTCGTTTTAATAAAAGCTTCTGACTTCTTTACAGATGCAGCAGAAAAAATAGGTATATCTTTAGGAATTTCTCCTTTTTTAGTAGGGGTAACAATAGTATCAATAGGAACTTCTTTACCAGAATTAGTATCATCTATTATAGCAGTTTATCAAAACTCCTCTGAAATTGTTTTTGGTAATGTTATGGGTTCTAATATTGCTAATATTTTTTTGATTATTGGTACTGCATCATTGATAAGCAGTCCTTTAAAAATACTATATGAACTAATTAATGTAGATTTACCACTATTTGTTGGTTCAGCTTTTTTATTAGGTTTAACAGTTTTAGATAGTAACTTTTCTATCAATGAAGCTATTATATGTATTTTAGGATATATTGTTTACGTCTTCTATGCAATCAGTAGTGGTAAAGAAGAACAGCAGTCAGAAACTATTGATACTTCACAAAAAAGTTTTCCAGTCAAACAAATAGTAATTCTGATTATTAGTTCATTATTTATCTTTTTTGGTGCTACTTATACAATTAAATCTGTTACTAAAATTTCCGAAATATTGGAAGTTGGTAAAGAGTTAATTGCTTTAAGTGCAGTCGCACTTGGTACATCATTACCAGAACTAATAGTTACCATTTCTGCTGCTAGAAAAGGAAACCCAGAAATAGCAGTAGGAAATGTTCTGGGATCTAATATTTTTAACTCATTAATGGTAATGGGAATACCAAGATTGACGGGTAAGTTAGAAATTCCTGATGATGTTCTTGATAGTGGGTTATTAGTTTTATTAGTAGGAACAATTTTATTCTTTTTTGTCACTCAAGATAAGCAGGTAACTCGTTGGGAAGGATTAATATTTTTCATATTTTATGGATGGTTTATTGGTAATATTTTTGGGTTGGTTTGACATCCTCTCAAACCCAATACTTAACTTTGTGCTTCTTTGAAAAATAGCCAGCAATAGCTAGTAATATAACGAGCACCTATACAACACTAATTACATATTCTTTTCCAAAATTTCTCAGCACTTTTTTGAGACATTCTTTTAAGCTACTCCAACTTTCATAGGCACTAATTTCAACCTACTTATACTTAATAAACTTCTACAATATTTTAATCAATTTTTTCTTGGGTGAGTAGGTAGCTAACCAAAATATCTCTAAATTTTTGTGTTTTCATTCTTCTAGTTTGTAAATCATTTTATTCTTAGTATGAATTAGGGCTTTATACATAACCATTACTGTAGTCATATATCAATATTGAGTAAATTTATCCAACAAGTAAATCAAAACTTGACTATTAATTACCCCTTTATTTGTCTGATCATATAATTGGTTTTTACAATTGATTTATTCCTATAGATTAATTATTTCAATTTTACAAATTTTTATGGTTATTATTTATGATTTTTACTATAGCAATTAGGAATAATTTCTGAGAATAAATTTTAGTATTTAAACCTGCAAGCGATCGCCAAACCTGAAAAAGATAGATAAAGCAGTTTCCGCAAGTTCTAAGGTACCCTAATACCAACTCTCTATGAAGCTGCGCTTAATATAAAGTAATAATATATGAACCTATCCTACTAATAAAATGTGATTAATCCAAATATATATAGTGGCACTATAATTTCTTCAATTACAAAAAAATACGCTCTCATTCTACAACTAGGCGACGATATTTACATTGATACCCAGCAAAAAACGCTATTTTTGAAAACGAAGTACATAAATCTTTATCCCTCCAAATCGGTTTCTTTTTAATTTTCCAAAGTATTTTGGGCAGCTGAGGTCTAATCCCTCTTCGATAACAAGCTTGTCTTTGTCGTTAACAATCAATACCTTTATCACTGGCCATAACTTAGAGCCCTTATGTGGATGGCTTCCTTTGTCAGTTTTCAGATTCATACTATCAATTTACGGGAATTAGCTGTGCTCTTTCATTGGCATTAGCGGGGGTAGTACAGTTAGCTACTAGTAATCCATTTTCTTCCCTCAAGGTATGAATTAAAATCCCCTTCCCTTTATGGCCATAAGCTACATCCACGGCTGTGTAACTCCAATTGATTAGTTCTTGGTTTTCTGCAATTCCTAAAATTAATCCTTGTAGGTGTTTGAGAGTTCCATCTTTTTCCTAACGCTTCAGCCATTTATGTGCGCAAATATTGGAAGCCCAAATCTCTCAACCTCTTATTTAGGAAGTGAGAAGGGTATGATTGTAAATATCAAAATGGAGTATAAGGCATACCTTTACCTCTTTTTTCTGGTGAAAGAGGAAAAATATCTTTAAATAACTTTCATTCTATGTCACTTAATTTTTAAAATCTATCTAGCATCTTATTTGAATTTACTATAACTGAGTAACGCTTATCATAAGTATCATTATTTTACTATTATTGGGATAGATTCTTAACCAAAAAATATCAAGAAACTGGAGATAT
>ENA-UENU01000147-UENU01000147.1-marine-metagenome-genome-assembly--contig:-NODE-147-length-16049-cov-171.968781_pt1 | contig 16049 bp, 12 predicted proteins | sample MGYA00237877_ERZ529326 | MGnify/ENA primary metagenome ERZ529326 (study PRJEB26372, sample SAMN05368344) | marine metagenome | biome: cultured habitat; feature: ocean water; material: water; isolation... | reverse complement strand
CTATATACATGACTTTTTATTCAACCCATTTATTTTGGCAAATCACAGACCATGGAATATTGAGGAAATTTTCCCAGAAGCAATAGTAGGAATATTCTCATCCTGTGAAGCTCCAAAAAAATCCTGAACAAATCTTTCCATCTATCCCTGAATGTGGAAAACCACAAATATTAGGAACTTTGTGCTATGTCAGTCAGGCAGCTAAGACGACTATTTAAGCTCAAAGAATATAACAAAATGCCTTAAGTAGGTATTTTGAAAGAGGACGAGAGAGTAGAACTAATTCGAGGAGAAATTCTGAAAAGGTCCCCAGTAGGTCGTCAACATGCAGCGTGGGTGAACCGCTTAAATAAACTATTTCAAAAATTAGGCGATCGCGCTTTAGTGAGCATTCAAAACCCAGTTGAATTAGATAACTATTCCGAACCAGAACCAGATGTAGTTTTATTAGAACCAAAAGCAGATTTTTATGCATCAGGACATCCCCAGTCTCAGGATGTATTTCTCATAGTTGAAGTAGCAGATAGTAGGATTAAATTCGACGGTGAAATTAAAGTTGTTCTCTATGGAGAAAATAATGTAGTTGAGGTTTGGTTGGTAGATATTAATGAGCAATGTCTGGAGGTGTATCGACAACCTATTGGTAGTATTTATCAAGAAGTACAAAAGTTAAAGCGAGGGGAATTTTTATCTGTTCAAAGGTTTTCAGATATTAATATTCAAGTCGATGAAATACTGGGGTAAGATACATGATTTGATGTTGATAAATATGGTGGAAATATTGAAAAAGATCATAATTTTTAGGGATGAATTTTTGTCTGACTGAGAAAATAAAAAAGTTATCTGTTATGGCTAACAAAATGTTTACGCAGAGAATCATGGATAAAGCGAAAACGACCTCCAACTTGTTGAATTAATTTTCTTTGAGTAGCATATTTCAAAAATCTGGCATAGTTCCAAGGAATTAAACCATTTTGGCAGAGAATAAGTCTTAAGCTAAAGTATTCAATACATGGTGTGCCGCCAGTAATAAACCTACTATTATTCCTAGGGCATATCATCAATTACAGAGATTGACATGCAGGGGTATTATATGCTGTAGGTAGATAGGGATCCCTATGCTAATAAAATTACTGAGGCTACCAAATAAACCCCTCCCAGGAAGTTAACCGAACTTTTATCGTATCTTGTTGCGATCCCTCGATACTGTTTGAGTTTGGCAAAGAAAGAAATTTTCGCTCAGATGACGTGCTTTGTACAAGCCTCTGATCATAATTACGCTGTTCTTTTCGGTTTTTTTTCGGAGGAATCACTACTTCTATGCCTCTGTGGGTTAAGGGCCCAATTACCCGCTCTTGAGCATCATAAGCTTTATCCCCTAATAGCGCTTCTGCTTCCACCATCGGTAATAAAACATCTGCCCCCTCCAAGTCAGAGGCTTGAGCTATTGTCATCTACTTTTTCAGCAATCTGTTAGTATGGCAGGCCTTCTTCAATTGGGAGGGCAGGATCACGGGACCATTCATTCCAGGATCCAAAATATATTTTCACGTCCTTCACACCTGCCTCTTTAAGAGCAAGATAGGTGTTGGAGGCCCGCGCACCCTTGAAGCAATAAAGTGCAACCGGCGTTTCTGGTGTGATGCCTACTGTGGCGCATTCTGCAAGGACTTCTTCCTTGTTCTTGAGCATTAACCCTGTTGGGGTTGGCTTCATCATCCGATACCACTCGATCCACTTAGCTTCTGGAATACGGCCTTTGCGTGGGCAGAAATCCTTACCATAGGGTGAAGAGCTTTCTCCAATCCATTCGTCGATGTCACGAACGTCAAGCTTGACTACGCTCTTATCTTTGACTGCAGCCAGCATATCAGCAGTGTCCATCATCAGGCTTGCGCCAGCCTCTGAGGATGGAAATATCTTCGGTTCCGGAGTGACAGCTTGCGATGACGTTGGCATTCCAGCTAAAGTCCAAGCTTCATAGCCGCCGTGTAGCACCTTGATTTGTGGATAGCCGAGATATTGCAGTAGAAAATAGCCACGGCAAGACTGGCCGAAACCAGTGTTCATGGATTGTTCATAGATGATTGCAGTTTCTTTGCCCGACAGGCCAGCTGCACCGAATTCAGTTTCAAACTTACCCTTCAATTCTGCTATGCCTTCAGGGGTAGAAGTCGCCAGATAGGTGAAAATATTATGCAAATTTACCGCATCCGGAATATGACTTTCTTCATAGGCTTCGGATCTCCGGGTATCGATAATGACACAGGGGACTGTCTTTATAAGATCAGCAAGTTCTGCAGGGTTAATTAAAATACTATTACTCATTGTGGTTTTCGTGGTCTTGTAGGTTACTTTTTTGTTCAACATTTTCCTCTTGTTACAGAGGTCTGGTTAATTCAATGTAATCCATCAGATAAAAAGTATTACATTAGCGCAATAAAATTCAGTAGACCTCATATACCAATAAATCTTTTGGTTAGGACTGGGTGAGTAATTTTAGGTTGCAAGGGAATAGGGAATAGGTAATAAGCATTGGAACATATAGAAAAATGTCCTAACGCATTTTCGTAAAACTATATCACTAAACCAAATCTTGACAATACACTATTACTTGTTTAGCATACAACTTTAAATGCTGCAATTAAAGAATAGTATAAAGTATACAAAGTTTGTTGATAAAATATTGTTCCAGGAAAATCTAGCTTAATTAGAACTGCAATGTTTCCATTCCCAATTATCCTCATCTTTGTTATAAGTATAGTAATAATTATCGTAAGATTTTAAAGGTTGTTTGGGGTCTGTACCTAAGTATTTATAGACGTAATCTGAAATGTCTATTGTTGACTCATTTATTTACCTATAAATATCAGGATTCATTCGTATTGCTATGTTCTCTATCCAGGTTGTGTTAAACTAAGCCAGGTAAGTTACCCTGCCCGACTCGTCTTCAGAACCGGACGTGAGACTTTCACCTCATCCGGCTCCCCTCCTGAGCGTCCCTTGTCATGGGTACATCCTGCACTAGGGTTAACATATCGTTGATCCATTGGTAATTATCAGGTAGGTCCTGTGCCTTAAATTTTGGATATGCTTTAACGTCCAGTGCCGTTTTGCTGTCGTGACAATGTCGATGTAATAACTAATTATCCTAACAACTTTAGCATTGTCTTTTACCGTACCAATACTTTGATGGATACTTTGATGACCCACTCCAACTAAGCCTTTTTGGTCGTAGGTATTTCCGTTTGGTTCCATAAGTTTTAAATTAATTGATATACTCCCATCAAATCCAAATTTATGATGGGTAATTCTGATCATAAATGATTCTATATTTACCCAAATAATTTAAGTTGACAATATTTTTATCGTCTACTCAACTGATTTTTTCTATCATTAAATCTTACTGTTTATCCCCTTTAATAAAAAGCTCGTAACATTTTCATTTTCTGAAGCTCAAAAAAATCAAAAAAGGGATGGGGTGGCATACGCACAAAATTTATGATATAGTAAAGGCTATAAGGGTAAGCTCGATCGTATGTATGACTTTTTATTCAACTAGTTTTAGAAAACCTCAAGTTAGAGGCCGTCACTAAACATATTTAATTTCATTCTCTGAAGCTCCAGAAAAAACAACAGCTTATGCACTCATTTTTTTTAGATCATCAAGTCTTACTATTTTATCCCCCTTAATAAAAAGCTCGTAACATTTTCATTTTCTGTAGCTCAAAAAAAATAAAAAAGGGATGGGGTGGCATACTCACAAAATTTATGATATAGTAAAAGCTATAATTCTAAGCTCGCCCGTATGTATGACTTTTTATTCAACTAGTCTGAGAAAATCTCAAATTAGAGGCCGTCACTAAACATATTTAATTTCATTCTCTGAAGCTCCAGAAAAAACAACAGCTTATGCACTCATTTTTTTTAGATCATCAAGTCTTACTATTTTATCCCCTTTTATAAAAAGCCAGTAACATTTTCATTTTCTGGAGCTCAAAAAATTAAAAAAGGGATGGGGTGACATACTCACAAAATTTATGATATAGTAAAGGATATAAGGGTAAGTTCGCCCATATACATGACTTTTTATTCAACTTAAATAGCCAGAAAGCTGAAACCAAAAAGAAACTTGGGGTTTGTTGCAGTTATCCTAGTAATTTTTTTTGCAAGTCCCTTAAAAGTTAACAATTAAAAGTTAACGAAGAGCCAACTCATACCTACGATTAACCTCCGGCCAATTAACAATATTCCACCAAGCATTCAAATAATCACGGCGACGATTTTGATACCTCAAATAATAAGCATGTTCCCAAACATCATTACCCATAATGGGATAGTTCCCAGTCAAAAAAGGGCTATCTTGGTTAAGAGTGCTAATAACCTTCAACTTTCCATCATTACCCAAAACCAACCATACCCAACCACTACCAAAACGAGCAGCACCAGCAGCATTAAACCTTTCCTTAAAACCATCAAAATTACCAAAACTCTCATCAATAGCAACAGCTATTTTTCCTTCAGGTTTACCCCCACCATTAGGAGCCATAATTTCCCAAAACATTTTATGATTAACATAACCACCACCATTATTTCTGACAGCAGTACGAATATCCTGAGGCAAACTATTCAAACCAAGCAATAGCTCCTCAGCAGTAAACTCCTTAAGTTTAGGGTATTGAGCGATCGCCCCATTTAACTTTTTAATATAACCAGCATAATGTTTACCATAGTGAAACCCCATAGTTTCCTTATCAATATAAGGTTCCAATGCATCATATCCATAAGGTAAAGGTGTTAGTTGAAATACCCCTAAATTTTCTGAAAACTTAGTATCATTCGGTAAAGTAGATTCTATTACAGATCCAGAAGAATTATCTAGTGATATCTTACAACTACTTACAGTCATAAACCCTAAAGTTGTACTTAGTAAAAGCAAGAAATGACGACGATTAATATTCATTATTAATTACCCAAAAACAACAATTTACCTTAATTAATTCCGGATAAATTTTTAGAGAATTTAGATATAAAAAATGTTATAATACTATCAACCACTTACAACATCCATGGTGGAGCCAACTCCAATTCCATTTCTATTTGATCGTGATTACCAGTTTCATCAATATTAAGAATTACCAACTCATCATTTGGAGTGCGAATTTTAAGATTTAAAGACTTTAAATCTGTAGTAGCATTAATATATCCTTCATATTTAGAACCTATAGGTAATTTTAATAAAATTTCCTCAATTTTTTCAATTAATCTACTAGAATTATAGCAATACTTGGTAGCATTTGCAAATTTTTGCTCAACCTTTTCTCGACTAATTTTTAAACTCTTAGCCAAACCAAAAACAAAACTATCCTCTTCCTCAGTTAACTTATTATCTGCCATAGCAACTTCAACAGCCAAATCAAAAGCAGTTTCTATTTCTTTTTCATTTTGAAGTACCTGTTTAGCTGCATAAAATAATGCTTCATTTTTCTCTTGAGCAATAATTCTTAAAACCTTTTCTCTAGCTACATTTACTTCTCTAGCAGTAAATCCTTTTCTAACTAAGAAACCCTCAATAATTTCTACCTCATTCATATCAATATCACCATCAACCGCCATAACCATTAAACCAATAGCAAAAATTGCTTCATTAGGGGTTAGTTCTTCAGAAGATTTTACTTTACTATTGAAAATATGTTCATAAGACATAGATTTTTTTTAAAGCTCTGAAATGTGAATAAAAAGATAAATCAAAACGAATAAAGAACAAAAAATTAACCATATAAATTATCTACATTTTTTGGAAAATCAAACATTATAAACAAATTTTTATATAAAACTAAATTATTTTGAATAATAAACTTATTATTAAATAATTAAATAATTAAATATTATCAGGTTGCACTTTTTAAGTTTAAATTAATCTGAAAAAAATCCTAATTTTCACTACTAACTCATCACTACCATTACTTAATAATACCAAAGCTAAAAAAAGAATCTTGCAAATAGTTTCAAACTATATATGTAAAACAATTTATTGAAATTACTAAGTATCTCAAAGTTTTAAGCCTATAAAATCTCAATAAAATCTCAATGTATTACTTCCGTCCTTGGGGTGTTAATGTGATTCAGGAGATAAGATAAAAAAGTATAACTTGTACCTTGTGCAAAAAAAGAATAGTTAACTTGAGTAAAGCTTCAACTCTTAAATAATTAAAACTTACTGAATAACTTTTTTGATAATTATTAACATTTCAGTATTAATTATTATTATGTTTGCTTTTCCCTTGCTCCCCTACTCCCTTATCGAAGAATCTACCCATCGCTCTTATTCTTAAGCATAAAATAACCAAAATCTTAATCTTACCTAGAACATTTTCTAGAGTATGCACATTAATTTACCAAGTGTTATATCAAATCTCACTAATTAGCCATCATCAAAATACTCTTCTCACATATATTATTCTCAATTCCCAGTTCCTAATTCCTAATTCCCCAAAATTTTCCCATAGTGAGTATCTAAATAGAGTTAAAATTATACCAGCTTGATATTATCTATCAGTATTTTTATTGACAAGGGAAAAAAATTAAAGTATTTACATTTATTAACTCATATATTACTTAATCAATTTGAGAATTTTCCCTTATTTGTAAATAAGCTAGAAGTAGTCAACTAATCTAATAAAAAAAATGCTATTATATAGATTAAGTGCTAGACAAAAGTTCTACTGGAGTCCCTACCAGTAATTGATGAGCATCTTGAAGAATATCTGGAATTTTATCAGCATGAGGACTATTCACAAGAAATTTACTCAAGTTATATTTTTCTACTTGTTCAGCATTTGCACCAGGAAACCAATGACTACCATTGCCCAATAAGTTATAGCGTACTTTAGCATATTCCCACATATCGTAGGCGATCGCTAAATTTCTTAACCATAAAATCACAGGAATATTAATATTTCCTGGAGTATTTTCTGGAGTAGGCAAACCAATATGCCAAGTTTGGTACCAATTTTCTCCTAGTTTAGCGATCGCTTCTTTTTCTAGACTATTTAATATTGGTTGTAATATCTCATCTGGTTTCTCTAAAAATTCCAATGTTTTTAAGTGCTCATCAAAATCTGTTGGTTTTGAAGCTCCCAAACTCAATGTATGAACTTGGGGATGACTCAAACAAAATAGATTATTAAACACCATTGGGCTTAATGGATAGCACAAATCTATTAATTTTTGTGGCGGTTGATACAATTTACCACCCTTATCAGAAGGACTAATAATAAATACTCCCAGATCAAACTTATTAGCAACCTCTATTGCGGACCAATTCTCCTGATTAATGTAGTACCAGTGTAGGTTAACATAGTCAAATTGATTGGTTTCTATAGTTTTAATTATTACATCAGTTGGCCCATGAGTAGAGAAACCAACAAACCTGACTTTTCCCTGCTCTTGTAATTTTCTAACTATATCTAAACAACCTCCTGGTCTAATAGAATAGTCAAGACGTTCTAACGTGTTAATCCCATGTATGGCCAGCAAGTCAACATATTCTAGTTGTAAAAAATGGAGAGACTGATCAAACTTGGATTTGAATTCTTGGGAGTCAACGCTTGGGCTAATTTTTGTTTGGATAATCAATTTTTCCCGTGGTAGTTGAGGTAAAATTTCTCCCAGTTGCATTTCAGATGTGCCATAATTACGGGCCGTTTCTATGTGGTTAATCCCACATTCTAGAGAGCGACGGATTGTATTTTCTAAGTTTTGTTGATTATTAAGTGGGATTTCATTTTTAGGAACATCTTGCCATTTATATTTATACCTCATTCCGCCACAGGAAAACACTGGTATTGATAATTCTGTGCGCCCAAAGCGTCGATATTGCATCATCTGAATACTCTCTATTAATTTCTATTAATTTCGGTGAGAAGGTTATTCTTTTACCTCTATATTATTTATTGTAAAATTTGTTCTAGCTAGAGAACCATAATATTTTCTTGCTGCTTCATCGTAAGCAATAGCTGCATCTTTTTCTACCTCAAAACGACCTAAACGTATTTGCTTTTTGTAAACTTTAATTTCTGCTATCCATTTACGTTTATCCTTACACCAATACACTCCTCGGTATTTAGATGAATGTTTAACGCTAGGTCTTCTGTGCATTCGCGCACTTCCTTTAACTAAGCGTAAATTTTCTCGCTGATTATCTAGTTTATTGTGATTAATATGATAAACAGATACACCCATAGGAGCATCCATAATCACTCTGTGCATATATATAGTAGTTCTCTTTTCCTCTTTTTTTATTGTTCTAGCAGCAAACCCATCTATTAAGTACCATTTATGCTTTGATAATTCTTCATAGTCTTGTTCATCCACTATTACTATCTGCCCTCTAGTAATCAAAATTTCTTTAGACATTTTTGCAGCTTTCTTGTTTTATTAATCTATAGAAAATCCTTAATTTATTTAAACATTTGAGGTCAGTACAAAGTTTTTGAGAATATAATTATGTAACTTTTTCTCTTTCAGCGCTATCGCCAGTTTAATTATTCTTAGCTGCACCCCAACTGTAATTTATCAATTAAGTTTTCAAAAAATCATTGACTTTATGGTTTTTTTACTCAGAAGTCTTAGTAATTTTATTCATGTTTTTACTTAACGACTCAAGAGCATTTAACCATTCGTGTATATAGTGGTTTTACTTTTTTTTTGTGTTAATCACCTCCTCATGGTTATATCTACCGATAAGTCTCTTAAAATAATTATTATAACCTCTCTTTAATTTTTTGACTACTAATTATCCAACAAATAGGTATATGTTAAATTTTATTCCTATGTAAAAAGATGTAAACTTTCTTTCCAGTCTACTGTCAGATATTTAGCTGAGAGTAACTTGACAAAATTTAATACAGTTAAACTTTTTTGTGCTTACTAGTAGTAAGCCAGAAGATTAACAGACTTATCAAGCTTGACTTTAAAATAGTTAAAAAATACTCTCATTCCTAATGATAAACAAAAAAACAAGTTTTTCTAGATTGATTTTTCATCAACAAAAGCTCATACTTGTTTATCGTCCATGAGATTATTCAAATATTCTTAATCATTAAGATAGCACATACTAACAGAGTTAAGCCAAGTTAAATCTCTAATTTTATAGCTAGTTAAGCTATAGATACCCCTTTTTTTCAAAAATATTGACCCTAAAATTGATACAAAAGTTGTTCAAAAAAACCAAAATCTACTTGATTTTGTATTTTGAATTTTCAATATCAAGTATAATAATACCACTGATCAAAAACTTTTATACCCAGGTTTTTAAACTGGGAAGAAGTTGATATTAGGAAAAGTCAATATTTATAAAATCAAAACTCTAATATCTAATAATGATAAAAAGGTTATCCTGCCGATGTTACTTAAAATAATTGAAGTATCATCTAAGAATAACCAGACTTTTTTCTAGTTAAGACTTAGGCAGTACCACTAAATATAGTATATTTTTAGTAATTATTTCAGATATTTTCACTACAATTAACCCCTTTATATAGGTCCTACTAGTATCAGTATAAATAAGTAAGAGGAATGTTTTTAACAATTCATTCTTAATCCTAAATCCTACTCCTTACCACTAAATTTTTAATTCTTAAGTGAAGGCCACCAATACTGACAAAAAAAATTGCTTAACCAGCCTGGCCACAATAGCTACTGTTATCAGTAGAATCATTGCGAATCACTTGAAAATCCTCAATAGTTTGAAATACATTTTTTGTGAAAGTAAAATTATCGAGAAGTTTCTCCACAAAGAATTAATATCAAAATTTCACCATGAGTTTAACCACCTCTAACTTGTACTATAAACCCCTGGATCAACCAATAATTATCATTCTTATTTGCAGAGCGATCGCCTGCGCCTAATTCATAAACTTATGAGTTATCGAAACAATAGGAGGATCAATAAATTTAAAGTAGCATTTCCTGATCAAACCACATAAATGATCAATACTAGGATCATCGACTCTATTCAACTTTTCCAGAGCTATCGGTTAACCGAATTTTAGTAACTCTTCTATCAGGGAGTTTTCATAAATAGAGTCTAGTTCATAGAGATAAGCAAAAACTTAGTTAACAAACACATCACTGCAAATCAGAATCTAAAATTATGTTATGTTTTGAGATGCTCAAAGCTTTAGCCTGTTTCGGTAAATTATAACTCCACCGAAACAGGATAAGTATTTGTAGCCAAGATTTTAGTATTTGATATAATGGAGAACACCAATAAAGTTAAATTTAAGCCACAGCTAACTCCTCAAGTTCACAAATATATCGCCCTACTGCAGTAGCAATAGGGCGTAAACTTTGAACTAACTTCACCATATCTTCCAACGACAATGCTTGCTGGGCATCCGAAACCGACTTCTCCGGTATAGGATGACACTCTATCATCAAACCATCCGCTCCGCAGGCAACCGCAGCTTTTGCCAAGGATGCCACCAACTCCCTTCTACCAGCAGCATGAGAAGGATCGACAATAACTGGCAAATGAGTCAACTGTTTCAATGCAGCTACCGCACCCAAATCTAAAACATTACGAGTATAACTATCAAAACTACGAATACCTCTTTCACATAAGACCACATTAGGGTTGCCATAACTGAGAATATATTCAGCTGCCATTAAAAATTCCTCAATAGTTGCAGCTAGCCCCCGTTTCAAAATCACAGATTTGCCAGCTTTCCCAACTGCTTTGAGTAACTCAAAGTTTTGCATATTGCGACTACCTATTTGCAGCATATCTGCATAAGCAACTACTGACTCTATTTGCGGAATAGACATAACTTCTGTTACTACTGGGATATTGTAGCGTTGGCGAACGGATGCCAAAATTTTTAATCCTTCTATTCCCAACCCCTGAAATGAGTAGGGAGAAGTGCGGGGTTTGTAGACACCTCCCCGGAACATTTGCACAGGTGCCATTATTAACTTATTTGCTACTGCTGTCATTTGTTCCATACTTTCAACAGTGCACGGACCTCCAATAATTAAAAAATTTGTACCTCCTACCGTTGTCTGTTCAGAAATATTGACAACTGTTTGATCTTCCGAGTGAGACTTGGATACAAGTTTAGTTTTAGACATGAGATTTTCTCCTTGATAAATTAAGTAGGGTAAAAAATAAAAAACCCGGAACCATTATCAGTTCCGGGTGAAAAGTAAAAGTCAGCATAACAAGTTACCCGGAACTATATCGGGGCCAAAAATAAAAACTGTAATACCATTTGTTAACTTGAGTCATGGCTGTTCGTGTCTTTTTTTGATACGTCGAGTTTGTGAACAAAAAACCGCAGTGTTTATGCTGCGGTTCACTCAGAGATTTATAGAAAAAAACTATATTCACTCCAAGTGAACCTATTTATACCAAAAATAAAGGTAGAAATTATGGATAAACATCGGCTTTTTATTAGTGTAAAGAAATGTACTAGTTATGGAATCTTTTATGCTTAGAGCAAGAATACTTCTTTTTATTTATTAATAAACAATCATAGCAGACACTTTAGATAGTGTCAAGCCCCTATAGGATTTTTTTTTCGGGGCTAGATGTAAAGCCACCTTTAGACATAGGGGTGAAAAAGAATGCAAAGCTTCTCTAAAAGGTTTACTCGGAAAAGCTTATGTAATTTCTGTATTAGTGGTAAACAAAGAAAGAATTTTTGCACCTTAAATGAATGGATGACAGGGATATATAGTAATCCTATTTTGGTTATAATATTGTGTAGTAATTAGGATTCATAATTAAAAATATTTTCAGTTCAAGTCAACTATTTTAATATGATTATAGCCAATTTATGGATTGCTATAACATTATTAATATCATTAAACATGAACTAACTACCAAAAAATTGAGGTGATTTTGCTGTTAATTATAATTATGAATTATCCTAATTTACAATTTATTCCTGTTCAAAATCTGCCTCTTTTATTTATTTTACCTAGTGTCATTTGTAACGCTCTATTATATTTTTTTTCATTCTCCTTAACTGACTGCCATAAATCAATAATTGGTTCTGGATAATCTACCCCTATTTTGACACCAAATCTATCTTGTTCAACAGGTAATAATTTCCAAGGTTCATGTACTTTAGCAGGAGGAACTTTTCCTAATTCTGGTAACCAATGTTTAACATATTTTCCTTCTGGGTCGTAATCTTTTGCTTGTTTAGGAATATTAAAATAGCGAAAACCTCGCCCATCATTTCCTACTCCAGCAGTGTAATTCCAATTTCCCCAATTACTACAAACATCATAATCTATTAGTAAAGACTCAAACCATTCAGCTCCCATTTGCCAATTAATTCCTAAATTTTTAGTAAGAAAACTAGCAACATTTTGTCGACCACGATTTGACATAAAACCTGTAGCTAAAAGTTCACGCATATTAGCATCTACTAGAGGAAATCCTGTTTGACCTGCTTGCCACTTTCTAAATTTTTCCCAATCCTCTTGCCAAGGAATAGCTATACCTTGTAAACCAGATTTATGAAATATTTTATTCCCATGTTTTTGACAAATAAATCGGAAGTAATCTCGCCATATTAACTCAAATATTAACCAATAAGTTGATTGATTCTTGACTCTTTGATATTCATATTCTTTAACTTCTTCATAAATATAACGAGGTGACAAACATCCTAAAGCTAACCAAGGGGAAAATTTAGAAGAATAATTGGCACCTAGCATTCCATTTCTGGTTTCCTTATAAACTTTTAAATAGTCTTGCTGCCAAAAGTAGTTTTTTACTCTTTCCTTAGCGGCAGTTTCTCCACCTTTAAATTCTAAAACTCCCTGTGAATTTAGTGGCGGTTTTTCTAGATTTAAATCAGATAATGTAGGTAATTCTCCCACATCAATTTTTGGTAAGGATGATAATTTTTTAGGGATTGAGAATGTAGGGTTTACACTAGAATTTTTCTCTACATCTTTACGAAAAGTAGTAAATAATTCTGGTAATTGTTTTATTTCAAAAGGTAAATCATCTGGATGGTAAAGTGTATGACCCCAAAATGATTTTAACCTAACTCCAATTTGTTTTAGTGCTTGATGAACTAATCTTTCTACTTTAACTTCGAGCTCAGTAACTTCTTGATGAAAAAATACTGATTTAGCAGATAATTGTTGAGCTAGTCTAGGAATTACTATTTCTGGTTTATCTTGAAAAATAACTAAATTACTACCTAATTTTTGTAGGTTGTTACGCAAATCAGCAATACTTTCTAGTAAAAACTTTGCTCTAAATACACCTGTTTTAGGAAAACCAAAATCTGTTTGACTAAATTGCCTTGGATCTAAACAATAAATCGGTATAATTTGAGCATTAACTTTGAGTGCTTTATATAGTGGTTCATGGTCATGGATGCGTAGGTCATTACGATACCATAATATAATTACGTTTTGACTCATATTAATTTTTGAGGGAATAAGGAATGGAAAATAGGAAAAACTAGGATAATTGAATAATGTTGCTGATATCCTTTATCTTTAGTATTTTGGATGATACCAAAAGTAGCTTTTAAGACAATATGGTTCAGATCAGGATTTTTTTTCCATTTCTACAGTTTTGAAAATTTCATAATTTTACCTTTATATTATAACAGTTTTGGTATTATAGTAATTATTAGATATTGATACTATATTTAGTTTATATTACCTGATTAAGTAATTAATATCTGCTCAATAACTTTTTTTGATAATTACTAGCTAGTAGGGCGTTAATTATTCTTCATACAGTAGGGAGGTTGTATGCAATTACCTACCTATTCTCCTACTATTAGGAAATGTAGAATTTTTTTTGATAAATTATAGTATCTCAACCATAAGGGCTTAAGGAAAATTTAAATATTTTATGTGATTATCTATAATTGAACTAAAAGAGATATTTACCATAAAAATGATATTTTAGCTATTTATTATCACTTTTGAATCTATATTTATATCCTCCTATAAACTGTTTAACTATTTGTGGTCAATACTTATTAAATTTTGCTATTTTGCTTTTTTTATATTTACAATAAAAAAAGCAAAAAAAATATGATTTATAGCCTATATTCTTAATAGATATTAATAGTTTATGTAGTATTTTTTTGGAGATATGATTTTGCTAATTATTTTTAATAAATACTTTTTGTTCTTAGGCATAATTCAGGTAATAACATATAGTTATGAACTCAATTTTGACAAAAAAAATTAGGAGTAAATTAATCTGTTTGATTAATATTGGCTGAATTTGATTAAATCTTTGACATTTTAACAAAATGCAATATTTAATTTTGGAGTTGCGATCGCTTCCAATATAAGTCGTTTTTTCTGCTTAGTATTGTGTCTAAAATACCTAAATAAATTTGTGGAAAAAGTGTTGACAATTACCGGTAATTTATAACTCAAAAAAATAGAACAACTTATAGGTATATATAGGAGTTATAAATATTGTAAAATATACGGAATTTACGAATTTTATATTTCCTATTATCTCTTCCATATAACCTTAAATTTTGTATTTGAATAAAATGATAATTTCTATGGAAATTTATAGATTGTAAATTTTTGTTTCATTTAGGAAAATCAGGGTTGCTCTAAATCTCTAAAAGAGTTAGCTTATATAATACTTTATCAACCATAAAACTCGGAATTAAAATTAGGATTGAATATACCAATTACAATATGTCTAATACTAGTACCGTTGAAATTCACACTGTTGAAATTAACCACCAAGGAAAAACTTACACTATAAAGGTGTCAGAGAATAAGACAATTTTAAAGGCTGCTGAGGAGGCGAAACTAGATTTGCCTAACTCATGCAATGCAGGGGTTTGTACTACCTGTGCAGCTCAGATTCTGGGAGAGGGTACTGTAGATCAAAATGATGTTATGGGAGTTAGTCCAGAACTTCAAGGGGAAGGTTATGTGTTATTGTGTATGGCATATCCTCGGTCTAATTTAACGATAGAAACTGAAAAGGAAGATGAGGTTTATAAGCGTCAATTTGGTTCTCCATAAATTATTGAACAAGTAAATCACGAAAAGGACTTTTAAGACATATTTACGAGTGAAAAAAAGTGGGGAAAGTTAACAAATAATTAGTATTGATACTTGATTCTTCTCTACTTAGTATCTTTGTTATTCTAAAATTTGTCTTTTTTTGATTAACTAGTTTAAGTATAATATATATTTTATAGCTGCAAGCTTAATGCAACTAAGTATGAACTAACTAATTGTATAATTACCATGACTACTCATTTTATTAATGCTGAAATTGATTTGCAAGAATCACCAGGTAAACTCAATCAAGAAATTGAAAAGGAGTTGGAAAAATTTGGTATTCCTCTACGTTGGGCAGTGACAAAGGTAGATACAGAAAAACAAAAAGCTAATGTAGAAGCTGTAGTGCTTGAAAAAATAAATCTCAAAACTAATTCCCAATAATTAGTTATGCAGAATTAATTACAAATACTTTCAAGCCAAAAGGCATATATTCTCTGTGATTTGATCATAATATTAGGTAATTAATTTGGTCTTTGCACTTAAGTAGTTATACAAAATTAATTACATATACTCAAGGTACTGAAAAGCCTATAAGTGTAAAAATCACAGGGAATAAATAATGGTAATTAATTGGGCTTAAAGACTTAGAACAGATAATAATTTTATAGGTTATTGTAGTGGACTGATGCTATTAATCAAAAAATTTTCGACTTGGCACTTTGAGTCGGGGTCTCACCCTAAGCCCCTAAACTGGAGTAGGAGGGGGAGTAGATCGGAATTTTCTATAGAACGTCCCTACTGTCAGAAGAATAATTAATTGGTTACTGACTCTTTATTATTAATATACTTCGGACGTTGCACTGACGTGACAAGGGGAGATTTTTTAGTTAGGGAAGCCCTAAGGGCAGTTTTCAGTTGAGGTGATGTCCTCGCCTTGTATCAACTTTGATTTATACATCTATATATTATAATGAATGTATATATAATTTTGGTGGTCCTGTATATGTAGTGATAAGCCA
>ENA-UENU01000146-UENU01000146.1-marine-metagenome-genome-assembly--contig:-NODE-146-length-17008-cov-185.351929_pt1 | contig 17008 bp, 8 predicted proteins | sample MGYA00237877_ERZ529326 | MGnify/ENA primary metagenome ERZ529326 (study PRJEB26372, sample SAMN05368344) | marine metagenome | biome: cultured habitat; feature: ocean water; material: water; isolation... | reverse complement strand
TTAAAGAAAATTTGAGAATATATATAATAGTTCTCAAAGTCATCTACAAAGCTATTTATTGTTAAATTATTATAGCCATTATTTCAAGAAAAATTCTCATTTATTTTTTTCATTTTCAGAAAAGAAAAAGCTATTGACTTGATTTTATGGTCAAAAGTCATAAATAATCAAGTCAAAACTCAATGTAAAAACTAGGTTTATGAACAAACATTGGGGGGGTTACCAACAGTTATGGGAGAAACTCAATCTTAAAGAAAATTTGAGAATATATATAATAGTTCTCAAAGTCGTCTAGAAAGTGATTTTTTGTAAAATTATTATCACCTAATTGTTCTGAAAAATTCTTATTAAGTTTATGTAAACCTTTTTAATATATACAATTAAAATGTTAGGTCAAATGAAAAAATTTAACCGTCTCAACTGGAATGCTTCGACAATATTTGTTGTAGCGATCGCCTGCCTCATTTCAGCCCCTGTAGTATTTGTCCTGAGCAGTATTTTCTCTGATACAGGAGAAATTTGGAGTCACTTAGCCTCTACAGTTTTACCCCGTTATCTCCTGAACTCCTTTATATTAATGCTAGGAGTAGGTTGTGGAGTTTCAATCATCGGAGTAGGAGCAGCATGGTTAATCACAATGTGTCGTTTTCCAGGGAGCCGTATATTTGAATGGGCAATGTTATTACCTTTAGCAACTCCCGCCTATATTCTCGCCTACACCTATACAGAATTGCTAGAATTTTATGGCCCTGTACAAATGTGGTTGCGAGAAATATTTGGTTGGACTAGTATCAGTGATTATTGGTTCCCACAAATTCGTTCTCTGGGCGGAGCGATCGCCCTGTTAACCCTAACTTTATATCCCTACGTTTATCTACTAACGCGAGTCGCCTTTTTAGAACAGTCAACCTGTACTTTAGAAGCTAGTCGTTCTCTAGGAGCAAACCCATGGCGTAGTTTCTTCACAATAGCTTTACCTCTGGCTCGACCAGCAATAATGGCAGGTTTAGCCCTAGCACTAATGGAAACCCTCAATGATTTCGGTACGGTGCAGTATTTTGGAGTTGATACATTTACGACTGGCATATATCGTACTTGGTTTGGCATGGGTGAAAGAGTAGCAGCAGCACAATTAGCAGCAATGTTACTATTATTTATTTTATGGCTAATTTTGCTCGAACTGTGGTCGCGTCGGCAAGCAAAATATTATCAAACTAGCAGTCAACAACAAAACTTACAACAATTTCCCTTAGATAGAATACGAGGAATAGCAACATCTTTTGCTTGTTTATTGCCAGTTTTTTTGGGTTTTCTCTTGCCAGCAGGATTATTATTAGAAATGACTATAACTGAAAGTGGAGCCAGCTTTCGGGGTCGGTTTTGGGACTATGCTTCCCATAGCTTGACCTTAGCAGGAATTACCGCTATTTTAGGAGTGGCGATCGCTGTGATCATGGCTTATGGAGTACGTCTAAATCAAAATTTGGGAATGCGTATATCAACTCGTATTGCAGCCATAGGTTATGCTGTACCTGGTTCTGTTATTGCCGTAGGAATTTTGATTCCTATTGGTACAGTTGATAATGCTATTGATAGTTTTATGCGTTCCATGTTTGGCATCTCGACTGGTTTATTATTGAGTGGCACCATTACAGCATTAGTTTTTGCTTATTTAGTCAGATTTATGGCAGTAGCATTTGGTGCTGTTGAATCAAGTTTAGTGAAAATTAAACCAAGTTTAGATGATGCTTCCCGGAGTTTAGGTTATGGTTCTACAAAGACTTTAATTAAAGTTCATGTACCCATGATGTGGGGTGGGTTATTAACAGGAGCAATGTTAACATTTGTAGATGTCATGAAAGAGTTACCGGCAACAATGGTAATTCGTCCGTTTAATTTTGATACCTTAGCAGTAAGAGTTTATAACTTGGCTGCTGATGAAAGACTTACTGAAGCAGCCGGTCCGGCTTTAGCAATTGTATTGGTCGGAATAATACCGGTAATTATATTAAGCTTAAAAATTGCCAAGTCTCGTCAATATCAAGATTATTAGAGAAGCTCTCAGCCCTAATTAATTAGAAAGAATTAACATGTTAACTGATCATTAGCATTCATTTATCTGTTAAGTTTTAGCAGGTTTCGGATAATATTTTCAGCATTGAAAGCAAATCATTTTTTAGAAGAACTTTGTGCTCTCAAATTAGCTACAATTCTTTATAAGAGTATTATAAAATTATCAGTTTCATCAGCTTTGTTGCACAAAGCCTCTATTGTTATAAAAGCATCAAAACTTGATGATACTAATTTTAATAATTCCCCATTTTTTATTCCTGCCCAACCTTGTTCGGGAACTGTTATTACTTGATGATTTATGATTTCTTTTTTGAGTTTTTTAGGTAAGCACTCATCCAGCAATATTTTAATAAGTTTGTTTCAATAATGTTTCTTGAGCTAACTTTAATAGAGAAATTGCTTGTTCTTGAGTAACCGTAGGAAAATCATCAATAAAGTCTGCTATGGTTTCCCCTGCACTTAAATAATCAATAAGAGTTTTGAAGATAGCGCGAGTATTTTTAAAGACTGGTGTTCCTGATAATATTTCTGGAGATATTTCGATTAAATTATTGCTGATAGTTTTTGCTCTTTTATATTTTGATTTTTGTAATCTTTAATTTAAAGGATAATTGATAATTAGAGATACTTTTCATTATCAATTATCCATTATCCATTATCAACTAATTATTCTATTCCTTCTATCCGATCCTCCACTTGCTGATACAACTCCCGCAACCGATCCAAATTACTCTCACCTGTCTCCCAATAACCGCGACCATTCACCTCCAACAATGTAGCTACGATCTTCCGGAACGAATGGGGATTCAAATTCAACAACCGCTGCTGCATCTGCTTATCCTGAATAAACGTCTCATTGACATCCTCATAAACCCAATTATCAACCGCGCCTGCAGTCGCACTCCATCCCATAGTATTCACCAGACGCTTAGACAACTCCCGCACACCTTCATAACCATGAGACAACATCCCCTCATACCATTTTGGATTCAACATTTTTGTTCGCGCATCCAAACGCACCGTCTCAGACAAAGACCGTACCTGAGCATTCGCAGTCGTCGTATCCGCAATATAAGAAGCTGGTTGTTTACCATCACCCCTGAGAGTTGCCACAACTTTTGTCGGATCCGAATCAAAATAATGACTCACATCGGTCAAACTTATCTCAGACGAATCTAAATTCTGAAAAGTCGCATCAGCAGTTTTCAATGCCGACTCAAAAACTTTCCGGTTATCCTCCATCATTCCTGGGTTATCAGAATTAAAAGCAAAAGACTTGCGCTTCAAATACATTTCCTGTAATTCCGACTCATCTTCCCAAGTACTATTCTCCACCGCCAAATTTACATTTGCAGCATAAGAACCGGAAGCATTAGAAAATACCCGTGTTGCAGCTTGACGTAAATTCACTCCCAAATCTTCAGCTTGCTTGAGAGCATGCTTGCGAACAAAATTCATCTCTTCCGGTTCATGTGCTTCTGCTGCCATTTTCACAGCCTTATCCAAAAGATTCATTTGATTAATAAATAAATCTCGGAATACACCAGAACAATTAATCACCACGTCAACCCGGGGCCGACCCAACTCTTCAAGGGGAATTAACTCCAGCTTATTCACCCTACCCAAAGCATCAGGTACAGGTTTAACCCCTACCATCCACATCACCTGAGCAAGAGATTCACCATAAGTCTTGATATTATCAGTTCCCCACAAAACAACAGCGATAGTTTCTGGATACTGCCCACCATTCTCCTGCATCTGTCGTGCCAATAAACGATCAACTACAGTTTTTGCCGACTTAACCGCAGCAGCAGTAGGAATAGACTGGGGGTCGAGAGCGTGCATATTCTTACCAGTAGGCAAAACATCAGGGTTCCGAATGGGGTCGCCACCGGGTCCTGGTAAAATATATTCCCCTTCAAACGCTCGTAACAGAGAACCCAACTCATTATCAGCACAAACCTGTTCTAGGCAAAACTCTAAATATTCAAACAGAGGCTTGATAGCTTCTTCATCAACATCAGGAAAACCTGCTGCTTCCAGAGCTTCTATCCAAGGTGCTTTTTTCCTCATATTAAAGAAATTGAGTTTACCCACCATCGAAACTCGACCCTCAGCATCAGTTTGTTGGTGCACTAATGCCGCTACAGCAGCACGAGTCCCTTCCGTAATATTCTGAAGTAACTCCACATCTGCCAAAATACCTTTATTATTATTTTGGTAAAGTTCCTCAATATCCCGGTTGAGGCTATTAGCAATTATTCGAGGTAAACCAGTTATCCCTTCCTCTTCCCGGTCTAAACTAGCAATATTTACCAAAGTAGCGATCGCTTCCTCAGCAGTAGGAGGTTTACCAATAACGTGCAAACCACAAGGCAACAACCGGGACTCAATTTCCATCAACCTGCGATAAACATCCCCAACAACTTGATCCCGTTCCTCAGCGGTCAACTCCTGAGCATCTTTTTCCGGCAGAGTTACATCCTGGTCTAAATTCACTATCCGGCATTTATCCATAATAGTGTTAACAATAGGAACACCTCGCCCGCTATCCTTCAAAGTTTGATAGGAAGCTATTAACTCATTCAACTCCTGCAAACCTTTATATAAACCAGCATTTTCTGCAGGGGGAGTTAAGTAAGAAATAGTCTCAGCATAACTCCGGCGTTTAGCAATAGTTGCCTCACTAGGATTATTTGCAGCATAATAATAGATGTTGGGAATATTGCCTATGAGATTATCCGGGTAACAATGTCCAGACATACCAATTTGCTTGCCAGGCATAAATTCTAAAGAACCGTGAGTACCGAAATGTAGGACTGCATCTGCTTTCCAAATTTGTTCTAAATAGGTATAGTAAGCAGCAAAACCATGATGGGGACTTGCAGAATGGGAGAATAACAACCGCATGGGGTCCCCTTCATAACCAAATGTTGGTTGGACGCCGATGAAAACATTTCCGAAACTCTTACCGTAAATAAGTAAATTTTCGCCATCGCTATTCAGGTTTCCTGGAGGTAGTCCCCAATTTTCATGCAACCTTTCCGAGTATGGTGTCAGACGTTCATATTCTAGAACTGACATTCGGTAAGCAATATTGAGCTCCGGACTTTGATATTGGGCAGTAGCATCTTGGATGACTTGCTTCATTAATTCTTCTGCAGAGTCTGGCAAGTCTTGAATATCGTAACCATTGCCTTTGAGTGCTTTCACAACTTCATAGATAGAGCCAAATACATCTAAATATGCAGCACTACCCACATTCCCTTTATCTGGAGGGAAACTGAAAATAGTAATAGCAATTTTTTTATTCAGTTTGGGTTTACGTCTAAGACTTGCCCATTTAAGAGCGCGTTGAGCTACAGCTTCGATACGGTCTTGGAGAGCGATCGCTTTTCCCGTTGCTCCGTCTCGCCCAGACATAATGATAGGTTCGATCGCCCCATCAAGTTCAGGAATAGCTATTTGCAAAGCAACTTGTATGGGGTGGAGACCAAGGTCACTTTCTTGCCATTCTTCAGTAGTTTGGAAAACCAGAGGTAATGCTACCATGTAGGGTCGGTTCAACCTTTTTAAAGATTCTACCGCTTTTGGATGGTCTTGTCTAGCAGGTCCACCTACCAATGCAAAACCAGTTAAAGAAATAACCGTATCTACTAATGGTGTAGGTTCAACTCCTTTAGTTACCACTTCCCAAAAGTAGGCATCGACCGGTTTAGAAAAATCTAATCCTCCGGCAAATACAGGCAGAACTCGCGCTCCCATTGCTTCCAACTCTTGCAACATGGCAACATAATGAGCATCATCTCCTGTCACTAGGTGGGTTCGCTGCAAGACAAGACCAACACAGGGGGCCAGGGGATCTTTCAAATTTTCGGAAATGTCTTTACGGTTGTTGTACCAGTTGAGATATTCTTTGACATCCTCAAACATTTTGGGCGCCAGGGGATGCCAGATACCCATGTCTGGATAAACAACAGGATCGACATATTGTAGAGAACTTTTTTTCTGGTCTTTGAAAACGTATTTGTCTGCCAACATGAGCAGGAAATTTTCCAGGTTTTCCGAGGAACCTCCTAACCAATACTGGAAACTCAGCATAAAGTTTCTAGCATCTTGGGCTTTGTCAAGAGGCATATACTTCAAAACTTTTGGCAGAGTTTGTAGTAATTTCAACATTCCGTCTTGAAAAGAAGAACCAGATTTTTCTTTCCGCTTCCGCATAAATTGAGCAATGGCGCTTTTGCTCTGGCCTAGTTGGGCCATTGAGAATGTTCCCATTTTATTCAGGCGCATCACTTGTGGCATGGAAGGGAAAACCACAGCAGCGTCAAGTTTGTCGCGATGGGGTGTGACGGCTTCTACGACTTTTTCTGCTAGGTCTTCAATGAAAATTAGGGAAGCTATAAAGATGTTAGCTTCGGAAACTTCTCGCCTAAAGTTTTCATAGTTTTTTGGGTCCCGGAGTTCTTCAATTAGATAGCCACTTATTTCTATGGCCAGATTAGGATTTTTTTCATTTATAGAACGCACTGCTGCTGAGAGGGAGCTTTGATATTGAGCTTCTAAAACTATATATACGACTTTTAAGAGCGATCGCCCTTTTAAGTCTGCTGGGACAATGTGGCGAACAGTAGGCTTTACGGATGTGAACATTAAGTGTTGCTCCTTGAGGGTAATAATAAATAAGTATTACTATCAAATATCAAAAAATTTTAAACAAAGGTAGGGTAAAGTCTTAGTTTGACACAATTCGATAAGAACTTTTAAATTTTTCGTTACATCTATTGACTAAAAGCAATTTATATAAGATTATGTATATCTTTTAAACTTAATATTTTGTGATGAATTAAGTAGATGATAAATTTTTCTGATAAATGGAAAAGTTAATATTGTTTTATGGAAGTCAAGCCTCTTCTTATTGCCCCCCGGAGAAAGTCAACTCTCTACTTACCCTTTTGTTATAAATATCTTTAGTTCATCGGAGACAAAAAGTGTATTGAATAATAATTTTTTTGAGGACTTAAAATAGTTTTGCCTAGCTACTATAGTTTTTCTCTCTACTCCCCTTTTAACTCGCGGTTAGATTTCCGGTAAGGTTTTCAGAAGTTCCTGAGCAGAAATAGCCTGTATAGACCAGGCTAATTTCCAGACTATAACTGGAGAATATTTGTAATACTAAGGGTAAAAAAAAGAATGCTTTTCTCGGGTAAAGCTTCAATTATTAACAGACTATTTCTAAACAAAACCTTAAGCTTTTGTAGGAAGGCTTAGGTAGACTATAGATAGGAAAAGTCGTATATTTTAAAGAGAAAGTACTTTTAACTCCTAGACTTACTCTACCAATCAAAGTTATTAAAGTACTCAAGGTATAGTAGATACTAATCATTATCTAACCTATCATTATCTTGAACATAAAGTTGTCTTGAATATGTTTAATTAGATCTAGGTATAACAATACAAATATTCCTATTTATAACCCTCTGATAAATGTCTAATAAATCAAAGAAGATATTTAAGAACTAGAACCTAAGGAGTGACTAAGAAAGGCTAAAAAAAAATTGTAAAGTTTCTTCTAGATTCTGAAAATATGGTATTATAATAGGACTAACTTATGGTTTACAATAATCATAAAAATAAATAATTATATTTGTAATAAAAACTCTTACCTAACTTAAGAACAAGCATTTTATTTTCAGTAAATTTGACCTTGATTTTGCTGAGACTAATACTAGTAAAGGTAAAATAATTGTCGAAGCTACCACGGTATTAGAATCAGAAAAAGTGCTGATGATACAAAGCATCATACAAAACATCATAAAAATTAAGAATTTATCTTTAATATTAAGGGGAAAGTAAACAACTGAAATTACATTAGTAATACAAGTAATAGATTTTATATCTATTAATTAATTTCCCGAAAATCTGTGATCCTATTAAATCACATAAAATATCAGAATATTGGCTCAAAAAGTTATGAGTAAAGTAGGAAAAATATTAAATTTTACTGTTAATCTATTGAGGCTAAATATTAACAGAGACTAGATAAGCTAACAGAAATATTGCTAACATTTCATATATCACATCCCAGTTAGCTAAATATACTAGTCCGAAAAAAAATCAGGGGTAGAAATAGTTTTATGCTTTCATTATGGTGAGAGTTAGGTATTGCTATGACATTTTGGGAAGTTTTTATAAATAATTTAGGTATAAAATTCCATTATTTCCAATAAATAATATTCATACTATAAGTCAGAATTAATATTCTAATTATAACTGCTGGCTGTTGACTAAACCTATGACTATCTAATGTAAAATTTTAAAATTATGATTGAGTATTTTTTTCTGTCTTAATCATTGTTTCTCAAAGCCAATTTTTTCCTGAATAATATAGTAAGGTCTTTGCCGAACTTCATCATAAATTCTACCTATATATTCTCCAATAATTCCTAAAGAAAGTAGTTGAATTCCTCCCATAAAAAATGTAGTAGTTAAACCATAAGCCCAGGAGAGAAATTCTTTTCCTAAAATAAATTTAACGTAAAGACCAATTAAGCCAATAATAAAAGATAAAATTGCTGAGACTAAACCTAAAATAGTTGCCATTTTTAGAGGAATTGTAGAAAAAGAAAATATGCCATCAAAAGCAAGTTTAAATAATTTAGAAACTGACATTTTTGGCTCACCCCTATATCGTGGTCCTCTTTCTACATAAACTCCTATTTGTTTAAATCCAGCATAAGCTCTTAAACCACTTAAATATTTATTGCGTTCTGGCATTTGCCGTAAGGTTAGAATCACTTTTCTATCCATTAATGAAAAGATTCCTGCATCCATGGGAGTTACAATTCCTGACAACTTTCTTTGGATGTAATAAAAGCTTTTAAATGCTAATCGTTTTAACCATTTTTCTTTGCGATTTTTTCTAATGGCATATACTACATCATATCCCTGTTGCCAAAGCCTCAAAAAACTGATAATTGCTTCTGGAGAATCTTGTAAATCTCCATCCATAAGAATAACTGCTTTACCATTAGCATGATCTATTCCAGCAGATAAAGCACATTGATGACCGAAGTTTCTGGAAAAGCTAATAATTTTGACTTTTTGATTTTTATGGTTTATTTCTTTTAGTAATTCTAAAGAATTATCTACACTTCCATCATTGATGAAAATTACTTCACTGCTGCTATCAAGTTTGTCTAAAATATCTGATAATCTGCGCCACAGCTCAGGGATAATTTCTGATTCATTAAAAATGGGAATAACTACAGAATAATCAATATATTTCATCGTATTTACTAACTATTTTAACAATAATACAAATTTTTTTTATGATTGTCAACCTAAGCATAATTAATATAATTTATAATCAAGGAATAAAGATTATATAGAGTAAAATTACTTTTCATATTAATTATTAATAATCAGTCTATTTATTCTGATAAAAACCTATTTTTTGTATTTGGTATTTCTTCCTTGAAAGCAAGCATCATAATTTTAGGTACAATATTATAAATGTCATTATTTCTAGTTTCCTGTATTTTATAATTTTCAGAATAAATAAATTACGTTCCAGGCAGTTTATCAGAAAAAAATTTAGTTATTTTGAAAAGTTTATTAACTGTTAATACGACTTTCAATACCCCTATAAATTACAGAATAGAGTGGTTAATAAAATGCCTTAACTTAGAAGTAAAAGTTATAAAATTGCGGTTTTTAAATTACTGAATTTAGTTGATAAATGAAGTATCTAAGGTTACCTTGCTTGATTTATAAATAATCTATTGTTAAAAATGATGCTTGATTAGGTTATGAACCAGATGTAATTGTTGTCAGCCGAAATTACTTTTAAAATTAACTAGGATGGGAAAAAAATATACTTTTTTTTAAATTACTGAATGTGGTTAATAAAATGCCTTAACTTATTAGTTAATCAATCAACAATCTAAGATTATTTTGCTTTATCTACTAAATAATCTATTATTAAAAATGATAGTTGATTAGGCTATAAAGCAGATGTAATTGTTGTCAGTCGAAATTACTTTGAAAATGAACCAGGTGGGGAAAAATAATATACTTTAATAAATGGTTAGTCAATTAAGTTAGTAATTGAAATTATAAGTAGTAATTGGAGGAATAATTATGCCTTTAAATTAGATGCTTATCAAACTATAGGTATTGAATAATATTGGATTTGTAGATAATTTTGGATTAGATATAAGAGAATTTATCGGTTATGCCAAAACCCTAATTTTTAAAGTTAATATCTTGAAAATAGAAATTATAAATCTAATCAATTTCAGGAAAACTACTTATTTAATCTTTTAATTTTCCTAAATCATAATTGATTACAGCACAATTTTTATATAATAAAAACACTAATTTATAATAAAAATTGTCTTTAAATTTTCATGCTTTTATGGCAGTTATAATTCAGTATTCAGGAGACTATAGTTAGACAAAAATTAGCCTATAAAAAAAATTACAATTTCATGGAATTGAGAAAATCAAGTTACTAAAAAAAAAGATTTTTAGCCGAGATTGTCTCAAACATAACTGTTAGAAGCTATTGGTCATAAAAAATAAAATTTACACTAGACTTAAGGAGACAAATACCAATTAATAAAACTGACCAAAAAATTAAATATAAAATTTGTATTTCTTGGCGCTTTAGCTACTCTATAAAGTAGAGATTATTTGGTGAAAAAAATAAAGTACAGCAGGAATTGACAATACCATTTATCAACAACTTTCTATCCTGAGATATGAAGTAGGGGAAGGACATACAAAGGTAAGTTATTAATAATTGATACTATAAGGCCTGAGTATGGGAGGTCTGGGAGAAAAATCTATTTTTATTAATGCCGCTTGTGTATCTTCGAGCTCCTGTACTCCCCAGGCTCCCTTTACTTTTCCTTACTCCTATAACTAATTATCACGATCGCGCATCTGCTTCAACAACTCCACTACATCTTTATGACCTTCTGAACCTACCCAGAGGAAAGGTGTCCATTTGTTGTGATTTTTTGCCCTAATATTTGCTTCCCTTTCTAGTAAAGTTTGCACTATACCAACATGACCACTACTAGCAGCAGTCATCAAAGCAGTCATACCAAAATTAGTAGCAGCATTAATATCAGCACCGACATCTAACAATAGTTGCAAAATTTCCTGGTTGTCACCAGCAGCAGCACCCATAAAAGGAACCCAACCATCAATGTCATTGCCATTGACATCTGAACCAGTAACTAATAATTTTTTCACGATCTCTACATGGCCAGTTTCAGCAGCAACAATTCAAGCAGTTGAACCCTCTGAGTCTTGAGCGTTGACATCCACACCCCCACTTAGCAAAGTTTCAACTTGAGCAACATCTCCAACTTTAATGGCATCTATTAATTCTGTCACTTAATTTTCTCCTATAATTTAGTTAGTATATTAGTTCATAATACCGTTTTACTAAAAGTTAGCTCCTCCTTATTCCTTTAAGGGGAAAGTCAAAAGTTGCAATAACATTTTAGGTGGTGGTGCAAAGTGAATTAGTATAAATTAAAAAAGTTTACCTCATGCCTTCCATCATGGAAAAAGTTGATATTGTCATCCTCTCAAATGGTCCGGGAGAATTAGTTACCTGGGTAAGACCTGTTGTACAAGAGTTGCGACAACAGGCGAATATTGATATGAGAATTTCTCTTGTTCTCTCCCCTTGTCCTCATGCTACGGGAAAAGAAGTAGCGATCGCTCGTTCTTATCCAGAAGTAGACCGGGTACAACCACCTGAATTTTTTTGGCGGTTTTTGCTCTGGGGTAAGACGGCAGAAAATTGGCATTGGTATCCTCAAGGAGTAGTTTTATTTCTGGGAGGTGACCAGTTTTTTACTGTTGTGGTGGGAAAACGTTTGGGTTATCGCACTGTTATCTATGCTGAGTGGGATGCTAGATGGTGGCGTTGGGTAGATAAATTTGGCGGGATGAAACCAGAAGTTTTTGCTCAGGTTCCTCCCAAATATGCTGATAAATTTACTGTTGTGGGAGATTTGATGAATGAGGTCAGAAGTAGCAATAAACTCAGAGCTCAGGACTCAGAATTCAGGACTCAGAATTCAGAATTAGTAATAAATTCAGAACTCAGAACCCAGAACTCAGAATTCAGAATTAGTAATGAACTTGCATCTGAAAACTTAGAAGTGAGAAGTAATTTTTCTAACCCTTCAAAAGGGGAGAGTAGTGTGGAGTTAATTGGGTTATTGCCTGGGTCGAAACCTACTAAGTTGTCTTTAGGTGTACCTTTAACTTTAGCGATCGCTCAACATCTCCATAAAATTCGTCCGCAAACTAAATTTATAATTCCGGTAGCTCCCACCCTTGACTTAAATACTTTAGCTAATTTTGCTGACCCGGAAAAAAATCCAGCAATTGAAAAAATGGGGGGTGTGGGAGCAAAATTATTAACGCCTTCTTTGAATAGGAAGAAAACAGATAGTAGAAAACAGGGAGCATATTTTGAAATTCAAAATTCTCATCTGGTGACAACTGGAGGTTTAAAAATAGAATTAATCACCCGGAACCCTGCTTATGACCTACTTTCTAAATGTCGTCTTTGTCTGACTACTGTCGGTGCGAATACTGCTGAGTTAGGTTCCCTGGCAATACCGATGATAGTTTTGTTACCCACTCAAGAATTAGATGTTATGAGAGCGTGGGATGGTTTACCTGGGTTACTTGCAAATTTGCCAGTGGTTGGCGCTGCTTTTGCTACCGGAATTAATTGGTTAGTGCTCCGTAAGGGACAACTGTTTGCTTGGCCAAATATTTGGGCAAAACAGGAAATTGTGCCTGAGTTAGTAGGGAAATTAAAACCCGAAGTTGTGGCAGAGTTGGTTTTAGAGTTTCTGACTCATCCAGAGAAGTTGGCAGAAATGCGCGATCGCCTCTGTAATGTGAGGGGTAAACCAGGGGCAGCACAAAAGTTAGCAGAAATTGTATTATCGTTGAGCTATGGTAGTCAAATATAATAAGATGCGACATTGGTGATCACAAATTACTATTTGCCTACCCTAATACAGTTGCCTGAAAGTCTTGATCCCAGTAGTCATTCAAAACACCAGACTCAAAAATTCCGAAATTTTCTAATTCGTTAGCACTGCCAAATATGACTATGAAAGCGCGGTTGCGTACTATTGATGCCACCACTGCCGGATAGTCAACCTCACGATATTCGTCATTATTCAAGTACTCCGCTATGATAGTGACTGCGCCAGAGAGCTTGGTATCTGGGCTTGTGGAGAAACCACGAAGGCTACCCCGAATACCGTGCTTTCGGGTGAAGTAACGACTTCATGGATTAGCTAGCCTGATCAACTAGCTGAATGTGTAGCCTGGTTGAAGCCCTAAGCCTGCCCTGCTCAAAGGTAACAAACCTTCTAATTTCGCTGGATGACTGTAAATTTAATTAAATATACAACATATTCATAAAACTGATATAAAACATTATCAGGACTTACGGACGGGCATTTCCTGAGGGTGAGGGCGAATACCAGAAGGCCCCTATATAGGTGGGAACTAGATAAATTTGCGTAAGTTCTGGTCATGAACTATAACATTTTTCAAATTTATTCGATAAGGCTCGACGGGAAATTTTTTTCCTAATTATTCAGAAGGAAAATGTAACCAGAATTGACTTAATAAGTATATTAACTTTTTGGAATTAGACACTAGCATATAGTATAATGATATATATAAATCTATATGTAAAGATAAAAATAAGTGATCAATGGCATTAACAATAGACAAATTATTCGACGAACAATTCTATCTCGAAACTCACCCAGGAGTAGCTGAAGCAGTTGCCAATAATATTATCAGTGATGGTTTTTTCCACTTTACTAGATTCGGTCAATTTGAAGATCGTGACCCCAGTAGGATTTTTAATACTAACTTTTATCTCACTACTAATCCCGGAGTTGCAACTGCTGTAGAACAAAATATTCTCACCCCTACAGAACACTTTATCAACTTTGGTCAGTTTGAACAACGAGATCCTAGTGCTTTGCTGAACACCAGTTTTTATCTGGAGCGTTATCCAGATTTAGCTGAAGTAGTTGTAAATACCCCACTCACAGCCACAGAACACTTTCTCAATTTTGGTCAATTTGAAGGTCGGTTGCCACGCCTGTTATTTAGCGATATTTATGTATTTGGTGATAGTTTATCTGATACAGGGAATCTTTTGGCTGCTGCTGAGAATTTTTTGGGTGCTACCGATGAGTTTGTGTTGGAATTTTTTGCTCCCTATTTTGAGGGGCGTTTAAGTAACGGTCCCGTATGGGTAGAAACTCTCGCACCTCAGTTAGAATTAACATCTGATCCTAACCTCAATTTTGCAGTCAGTGGAGCTACCACAGGAATTAGCAATAATGGCAACAACAGGTTACCAGAGGGTACACCTCCTATTTTTATAGGTTTACAAACGCAAATTGATGACTTTATTGCAGACACTCCTACCACTGATCCAGATGCTTTATATGTAGTATGGGCAGGAGCTAATGATTATTTAGGCGCTGGAAATTTGGATGCCCAGTCAACTGTAGATAATTTGTTAGATGCAGTAAATAGCCTTGCCGATACTGGAGCCAAAAATTTTGTTTTACCAAATCTACCAAACCTAGGAGTGATTCCAGTTGGACAGGCTCTTCCTCCTGAACGACAACAGGGATTAACTTTATTAACTGAAAGTCATAATAATACCCTAGCAACAGCTTCCCAAATATTAGAACAAAACCCAAATATTAATATTGTTAATCTTGATATTAAAACTTTATTTGATAATATAATTGCTAATCCTGATGATTTTACTTTGACAAATGTTACAGATAATTTCTTGACTTCTGGTTTGGATGACCCTAGTGGCTTTTTATTCTTTGATGATATACATCCTACTACTAATGTTCATAGTTTTATAGCAGAGAATACGATGAAATCAATTACACAAATTCCAGAACTGCTCAGTATTGTAGAAACTTCTCTGTGAGGAAAACAGAAATTACGCGGAAAAACCCGAAAACCAGGTTTTTTTAGATGTCTATTAGGCATCTAAATAAGTTTCTTATAAAGTGAAAAAATTACCGGGATTATAGGGATTAATAATAGTTAAAAATTAAGTTCTTTTTTCTCTATCAAAAATAATAGTATTTAGACAACTAATTAAGATATTTTGACTATCTTTGTAACTAATTTATTTTGAATACAAAATCAATTTTATAGCTAATAAACTTGATTTATTCTGATAAAAAAAATTCTAAAATTTAAGTTTTTTATAACACAAATAGTAGAGCATATAGTTGAGTCTCAAATATTTAGAGATGAAACATACTTGTTACCTATTTAGTAGTCTACTTATTTAGAGCGATCGCTCTATTCTAGATAAATTTACTCTAGTTATTGCATAGTAGTTTACCACTGCCCATCACTCTATAAAATTACTCATATTTGACTAGAGAAAAGCTCCTATATATTCTGGAGCGATCGCTTCCAATATTTCCCTGAGAACTAGAGCAGCTATAGTTGATGTCAAAGCCTTAAAATACTGAATTTTATTTTTTTCATCCCCCTTAAAAGGGAAGCTTAAAAACTTTTTTTTGTTTTTGGCATATACTTGCTTGGTGAGAATAATAAAGTTAATTCTAGGTAGTATAACTTTAACTTTAGATAGAAATTTTGAGATTTATCGAAAAAATATAAATAAAACTCTAGATTTGATTATTCCTGTTAATTTATAATGGAATTATTTCCATATCATAGACATACTAAAATGAAAAAAATCTCCATTATTCATCAATCAAAGCATTTCCTAATACTTATTTTATAGACACTTTTTCCGAGAATTATATAGAAAAATAGAGAAAAAAAAGACTCTTTAACTATCAATTATTCATTATCAATCATCCATTATTAGCTAGCCAGTTTTCTAAGTCTGCTATTATTGCTAAATCAAAAATTTCATCACCTAAAATATCTAACTTTTCCAAAGATAATTGCTCTATCTGAGTCTGAACTTCTGGAGGCACTTCCCCAAACTTCCGGCGAATTTGACGTTTAACTAATATTCTCATTCCTTCCTCTCTTCCAATTCCAATGCCTTCCTCCCGTCCAATTCCAATACCTTCTTCTCTTCCAATTCCAATACCTTCCTCCCGCCCAATTTCTATTCCTTCCTTTCTGGCTAAACTAATTTGTCCTTTCTTATCTCTAATCAACTTTTCTTGTTGCTCTAATTCCTCTAATTCTTCATTACTTAAGTTAGCCATATTTGCTATATTTAATGCTGACTCTATTTCTGATACCTCTTCTAAAGAGGAAGGTATTACTTCTAAATTTGGAGCCGAGCTAATAAAATATATCCACTTATCACTGAGGGTTTCTAATACTGACAATTCTTTCTTAAATTTGGGTAATTCTACAAACATTAAAGTTAATTCATCTTGGTAATTAAACAACTCCGTCTCTTCTTTAAATCGGAATTTAGTAATCATTTTATCTGTGTTTTCAAATAAAACAAAATCGGCGATTGTTAAAGCTACAAAAGGTGTCAACATCATATAACCTTGCCCTACCTCTAATTGATTTCCATAAGCTTTAGCTAGATTATAAATTACTCGTTTTTCAAAATCTTCTACGTTTAATACTTGCATTTCAATAATCACAGTAGAACCATTATCTAAAACTGCTTTTACATCTAAATAAGTCTCTTTAATAGTGTTCGTAACTCCAGGATTATAAGGATTAATTATTTCTAGAGATTGAATAATATTCTGATTATTATAAACTATAGCATTAAGAAAGCTAATGAGAATATTTTGACTGTGAATAGAACCAAATATTTTTTTAAAAGCAAAGTCGGTTTTAGGGCTAATAAATTTCATAGTTATATATT
>ENA-UENU01000140-UENU01000140.1-marine-metagenome-genome-assembly--contig:-NODE-140-length-17919-cov-173.746673_pt1 | contig 17919 bp, 13 predicted proteins | sample MGYA00237877_ERZ529326 | MGnify/ENA primary metagenome ERZ529326 (study PRJEB26372, sample SAMN05368344) | marine metagenome | biome: cultured habitat; feature: ocean water; material: water; isolation... | reverse complement strand
GAAAAAAGGAAAAAGATTTAATAGCACTAATTAGATTTAAATGATCCCTAAATACCGTGGTATTTGAAAAATGGTTAGAGCAACATTTATTACTACCATTAACAATTCCTAGTGTACTAATTATGGATAATTTACCAGTTCACAGAAAAAACCTTATTAGAGAAAGTGCTGATTAATTTTTTTAGTCATAAAAATCTCAAAATTCCTAGGGGTAAGAATTAGAGTTCGAGACAGTATCTCAAATTTGTACCTCAATAAATAATAAGTAGTTGACAAAGATTTAGCAATTGCTGTATATTTGAGGTGTTAGGTATAATATATGAAACTCATCTCTACTTAAGGTTTAGAAAATTTATACCAATGTCAAGTAATTGCAAAAAATATCATTTGGTTTATTCTATCCAGGTAAAATTTTTTTATTAGAGGGTAAATTCAATTAAAAGAATAATGAAAACCTATACATATATCATCTAGTAACTAAGCAAGGTTGATACTGATAACTAATAAATGAAATGACTAAGTTGAAGTCAAAGGTAAAAAGTAAGATATGAAAAAAAAGTCAGGTATCTTGCTTCCCAAACTTCTGTTGATAGATCAAAAAAACGCGAGGTAAAATTAACCACTCGCGTTTATGAAATTCACAATAGATTAAAACCTCATTGTTAGACTTTGTAATACTTTTGATATCTTCCCCAGTTGGAACGGAGGGTGTGAGCTTTATCATAATTATATGTAACCGAAGCTCAAGGGCGGGTTGAAGTTTTACAGAATGCTGCAATTAAACTCATGCAGCAAGACTTGATACTAATCTTACCCTTACTTCCACGTCTTTTTTTTTATTTCAGACTGCCCGCCCGCGACTAATTAAGTATATTATAACATATTTATTCAAAAAAAATAACTAAAAAGTCGCCGGCTTATGGGGGAAGCTTTAAACCCAATTCTTCGGTAACTGATACTAGATATCCGATCTAGAGCCAAGAAATCAAAAATTTACTCCAAGATATTTAGGAAACTGCTGCTACTACCTTTTCATCTAAAGTTGTAGCAGTCAAGCTTTCATAAGTTGCACGCATTTTCAGACCAACTAAAACTTGGAATAGCCCACTACCATTATTAGAACCTGGATAGTCTTGATGTTTCATCATTGCATGAGTCATTTCACCATAGTATTTAGTAGAAGTATTGCTGAGATGTCCTTCAACGTAGATCATCTCTTCGAGGTTATCAAAGTTACCATCTACTTCTAATATAGAAACTTCATTGCCATCATAGGAGTCTGGCCCATAGAACATCTTAATTCCAGGATAAGAGCAAGTAAGTTTTCGTCCACAAGGAATCCAGTTAATAGTAGATCCTTCATCAAACAGATAAACTGGATCGAAATTTTTGACTCCTTCACGTTGAATCAAGCGTACCCGTAGAACCTTATGTTCCTGGTCATTAGGAATCAGCTTAGTGGGCAAAACTTGAATGACCACATCTGCATGAACTTTTTGTGGATCAATATAGGATTCAAAGTCGGGACGACGGGCATTAATAGAAGCTAGAACATCTTCGTAACGGTGGCCTCTTTCTGCTAGATCGCGCTTGATTTTCCAAGCAATTTTAACTTCATCACCAATATCTAGATAGACACTAAAATCAATGAGCTCTCGTACACGCTCATCATAGAGAGGATGAAGGCCCTCAATTACTATAATATGATTAGGATGAATTTTTTCTGGTGGGTCAATCATGCCAGTTTCGTGGTTATAAATTGGCTTATCGATGGACTCAAGATTTTTAAGAGCTTTAATTTGCTCGTACATGAGGTCAAAATTATTAGCTCTTGGATCCAGGGCAGTAATTCCTGTTTCCTTACGTTGCTTACGGTCTAGACTATGATAATCGTCCAGGCAGATAACTGTAACGAATTCTGGTCCAAATACATCTGTAATTCGGCGCAAAAAAGTAGATTTTCCGCATCCAGAATCTCCGGCAACTCCAATTAAGACTACTTTATCTGGTTTTTTCACAATAATTTCCCTTTAAGACAAAACAAAGTTTACTGACATATTCAATGGTTTCTTTCTGGATGAGTCTAGGCTTATTAGTTAGTCCAGGACAAATTCCTCAGTATTTCTGGAGCCGATATAAAGTATTGTTACCTTTAAGCAAAACTATATTTATAGTTTGAAAATCAATTTCAGCCACTTTTTCAACTAGATCTCCATGATGAGAGAATTAAGACTTCCTAGGGAAGTAAGCTTTATTAATAGATAAGTCCAATAAATTTGCTCTACATCAAACGACTTCAGTCAAGAGGGTGACTTTGCTACAGGGTAAAATTCTGAAACAATCTCCTATCTTTGGAGTCTTGGACAGACCTTGAAGCTATTCACTCTAAGTTTTTATTACTAACTTTTGTAAAACATCATATCAGAATAGATAGGATCTTCCCTACAAGGATCAAAGAAAATAAAAGCTTTATCTAAAATATATTCTGTAGAAATATGAATGGCAGTCAGAAGGTGTTTTTTTTTTGTCTTATGTCAAAGAGGCCAAATAATCCTTAATTTTTGACGAAAAAATCAATTAAAGATACATAAGAATATAGATATTAGTTATGAGTTTTCAGATTACTATTGAGCCTTTTAAATCATAATTGGGAAATTCAGTACTTTTTAGATGAAGTTGGGGTCTTGATAACTGATTATTTGCAACACATTAGTGACAAAGTCTACATTGACTTTTGATCAACTGTTAAGTTAGAAAAACCATGAGAAATGATGACTACTCTGGGCTTTATATGTTATGTAAAGTCGTTATATTTGATTTTATTACTTCAAGAATAAATCAATGGCGAGTAGCTCTGGAAGTTAGACAAAAGAATTTTTTTTTGCCAAGAGTCAAAAATACCAGCAAAAGATACTTATAGTTGTTTTAATTAAGATTGAGACAAAAATTGAGTAGAATAATTTTAAGTCAACTAGAAACTATTTTTCACCATACCTTACAGTTTAGACTTCAGACAAAAAGTCATAAATTTTGTAGAAAATCGTGGTATGCTTACCGAAGCATCTCATGTATTTGGGATAAGAATAGCTTCGATATATAGATGTTTATCTCGCCCAAAATTGTCAGCAACTAAGGTAAAAAGTCGTCAAATAAAATTAGATTGACAAGAATTATAAAAAGATGTAAAACTAAATCCATAGTTTAAATTAGCGGACAGAGATAAAATTTTTGGAGTTAATCCTACAGCTATATTTTATGCTTATAAAAGCATAAAATATCCTTGAAAAAAAATAAATTCATTATATAAAAATAAATATATAAGAAAGAATAAAATATTATTAGAAACTACGAAATTTTATCAAAAAAAATTGTAAGCAAAAGCCTTGTATTTATTGGAAATTCAGGGCTTGAAGATTATCAAGACTGTATTTATGCATGGTCAAAAAAAGGGAAAAAATTTTATGGATAGCAATATATAAAACGAGGTAAAAGAGAAAATATAGTAGCGGTGAGAAGAAAAAATGAAAAAGATTTAATAGCACCAATTATATTTAAACTAACCCTAAATACCGTGGTATTTGAAAAATGGTTAGAGCAACATTTATTACTATCATTAAAAATTCCTAGTGTACTAATTATGGATAATTCACCAATTTATAGAAAAAAGGTTATTAAAGAATTAGTATAAGCAGGGAGTCATAAATGACTATTTTTGCCAAAATACTCTCCTGAATTAAATGACATAGAACATGATTTTAGTGCATTAAAAAGAGCTAGAATGTATTCACCTATCAATACATCTATTGATGAAATTATTCGTAATTATTGTGCCAAATAGTGTCTCATTCTTATTTAAAAGAACTATAATTGTTAACAAAAGTAAAATTCTTGTCGGTGAAAAGTTTGTATTCACCAAACAAACAGAAAAGTCAATAATGACAAATCAAATTGCACTTCGTGTAAAAAATCATAGTAGGATACTATTACATTTATGTTAAAAAAACTCGAACAACTGTATAGCAATTGAAAAAACTGAAAAATGATCGGTTTGACTTATCCCAATAGTTTTGTCCTATGGGAGATATTTTAATCAGATCATAAAATTAGGAAAACAAAATTTTCAGCGTTAAACCTATAAAATTTAAAGTTCAAAAGTGCTGGCCATTACTTCATAGTATCTTAAAAAACACTTAATTACAAACTTCATCATCTCTTGGCAATATATTTGATATGATGGAAAAGCAAATAATGAAAACTGATATGAGATTGGGCGTAAAAACTAACACAGAATATAGTAATCGTACTTTTGTCTATGAAGTAGAAGGTCTACGTCAGAGTCAAACTGCTGGCGAATTAAATAACCCTATTCGTAGAAGTGGAACTGTCTATATTACAGTACCTTATAGTCGTATGAATCAAGAAATGCGACGAATTACAGGGATGGGGGGAAAAATTCTCAGCATTAAAACTTTGAACGAACACTCTGAAGCTAATAGTCAAAAAACTAAGACAAAACAAAAAACTAAACCTATGACTGAAGCGAAACCTCGTCGTTCTGAGAAGAAGAGTGTTCCTGTAAACACCTATCGTCCAAAAAATCCTTTCATCGGTAAATGCCTTTCAACTGCTGAGTTAGTCAACGAGGGTGGGGAAGGAACTGTTCGTCACCTAGTATTTGACCTTTCTGGTAGCGATCTGCACTATCTAGAAGGTCAAAGTATTGGTATCATTCCACCAGGAAAAGATGCTAAAGGTAAAGCTCACAAGTTAAGGCTTTACTCCATCGCTTCTACTCGTCATGGCGATCATCTTAATGACCAAACTGTGTCTTTATGTGTACGGCGTCTAGAATATAATCACCCAGAAACAGGTGAGAGAATATATGGTGTATGTTCTTCTTATTTATGTGGTATGGAAGAAGGCGCTGATGTAGCTATTACTGGGCCTGTTGGTAAAGAAATGTTGCTACCTGATGATGAAGATGCAACTATTATTATGATTGCTACTGGTACAGGAATTGCTCCTTACCGCGCTTTCCTATGGCGGATGTTTAAGGAAAGGGAACAAAATCCTGATTATCAGTTTAAAGGTTTAGCTTGGCTATTTTTTGGTTGTCCCTACACTCCCAATATTCTTTACAAAGAAGAGCTTGAAGAGCTGCAACGTGAATTCCCTGACAATTTCCGCCTAACTTATGCTATTAGTCGGGAACAAAAGAATAAAGATGGTGGTAAAATGTATATTCAGCATAGAATTCAAGAAAATGCTGAAGAGTTGTGGCAATTAATTCAAAAACCAAATGCTCACACCTACATCTGTGGTCTCAAAGGTATGGAAGATGGCATTGATGAAGGAATGTCTGCTGTTACTGGTCAGTTTGATATTGATTGGGGTGACTATCAGAAGAAATTGAAGAAAGAAGGTCGCTGGCACGTTGAAACTTATTAATATCCAAGTGCTCAGGAGTATAATATAATACTTTTGCATTCATAAAAAAACTAAAAAATGAGTGAAGGAAGTCAGCCTGGGTAGATGATTACCTGTTTTAATCACGGTACATTGTACCGATAGAGATAGAAACGGGTATCGTAATTATGATAACGGCTATCGTAACATTATCTAGAAAGATTTGCCGACTACACCCATCACTTTAATGGGTGATGTCATACAGACCCAAGGTGGATAGCTTTAAGGAGGTTAAATAATAATTATTTGTGATCACAACAACAAATTCTGCTAGCATAATGGTTGGTTTAAGTTACTAGAAGATGGGGACAACTTCATCAACTGAAAACATACAGAGAAAGCTTAAATGTCAGCGGTATGTTAGCTAACCATAAACTACCCCAGCCAATAGGCTGGGTACAGATAAAGATTTTATGAATTTAGGCCACAGTTTAAATATCAAACTCAATAGTACGGTTCTAATTTAGTAGTAGTTGACAAGTCTTTTCTGTAATCAAAAACTTGCTCTAAGTCTGATTATTTATAAAGATATACTATTAATTCTGAGAATCTTTAAGGGCAAAAAATGTGGTATATTTGTTGAGTCTGATCAATCTAAATGCAAGTATAAAGATTTAGAATACGGTCATCTTGACCGTTAATACCTTTGAAGGTTTTACTGCTGTACTGACTGATAGAAGCAGTAAGTAAACATTAAAATGTCACTAATTTTGATGTTTTATATCAGTTTCATGAGCCAGATAAAAATTTCCTAGATATTTTTTGTATTTAGGCTAGTGATAAATATCTCAAATTAAATTAATCTAGAATCATAATTTAGGAGAAAAAAAATGAAATTTGGCAATCTTGCTAAAATTGCTGCTGGTGTTGCTGGTGTTGCTGCTACGGGTTATGGTGTTAAAAAAGCTGTAGACTATTTTAAGAATCGTGATCCAGAAGAATCTGATCCTGATGCAACTGAAGACGCAGAAGTAGAACTAGAGGAAGATGATATTGCTTTTGCTAATGTGGAAACTGAGTCGGTACAGCCTTTCCTCGACGCCTGTTTTGGTGCTGAAGGTCGTTATGTTCCTACTCGTCCACCCAAAATGTTTGAATATAAAGAACAACACTATATGGTAATTTGGGCTTACGATAATGAGAAAGAAAAAAATCAATTGATGGCTTTCCAATATGCTGAGGATGGTCGGCACATGGTTGCTAGCGTAGGATATACTGCTGATGCTACTGACTATAATGTTAATTTGGATGGGACAAATTTAGCTGTGGAAATTAGTGGTAATGGGGAACAAATTACATCAGGGCAAGGTGAAACTGATGGTACAGAGGAAGTTGATTTAGTCCCGGTTGGGTAACTTTATTGTCAAAAATTTAGTAGGTGGCAAACGGTTCCATTTCAATATTTACAGGACTTACGCAAAATATAAAGTGATATACCAAATGTAGATTAAATCTATACTAGATACTATGGTTTTGCGTAAGTCCTAGTTTAGTAACTGTATTTAAGGTTTACTCTCGTTTGTCTTTTTAGGGAGTAGGGATAAATGGGAATTTATAGATAAGCTCCTCAGAAGAATTATGCCTAAATTTTGTTGCCCAAGTTTTGCCTAAAGTGCTGACTTATATGAGCTTTTTGGATATATAAGCTAACATTTTTTAGACTTTCAAGGATAAAGCTTTTATATCTCAATGCTTTAAGAGTTAATCAGTTAGCTCTATTGATACGGCAAAAAAATCTGTTGATTTCAGAACATATTTTTTTGTCAATATATACTTTTTAGATGTTAATACCATAGGATTATTATTATACTCATATTTTTAACTATTAGACCTCTCCAAAAATAAACAATAAAATCAATTAGATTAAATCTGTTCTTTTCAGAGTTATATAATTCCTATGGTTATTATGGGCAAAATGTTGTTAGTACTAGTGTCTAATTGCATAAATTAATATACTTATTGAGCTCATAAAAAAGCCTGGAAGTCAAGGAATACCTAAAATTTATATTACTAATTTTGGCAAATAAACACTAGAATATAGGCTTAATTATGTTTCAATACTAAGTTATATTAATGTAACCGGATTTGATATTACTTATCCCTATTGTCTATTTCCTCTTTTCTGGAGTTCTCTATTTAATAACAATTTATTTTGGTTCTACTAAATATTCAAACTCTTGCTACATCTTCTTGAGATTAGGTGGAGAAGTTGCATGTAACTTCTGTAAAAAATAAGGTTTGACGGAATAAGATATGTTCAAGCTTTACTTTTTTTTATTAAAAACATTGCTTTCACTTACTTATTATTTAATAACTTCTTTGGTAATTGGCATTATTTAATTAATGTAAACTATCGTCAAAAGTTCCTAAAAATTAAGTTTTACATGATATAAAATTAAGTGCTATTAATTAGACATAATAAAAATGCTTTTCTAAAAACAAAAATTTATTCTTATTCCCAGTTATCTAAAATTTTCCCACAGTGGATATTCAAACGGACATGATTATAATACTTCATTATGATTTAGGTAAAGTAAGAATTAAAACAATCTAGAAGATTAGCAAACTGATTGATGTCTGGCTGTGAAATAGTGTTTCTATTGAGCCAAAATGCTTCTATGCCTACATTAATTGCACCCTCATAGTCAGCAGTCAAACTATCTCCAATATGCAGAGCTTTCTCAATAGTAAAATTACATTTTTGTAAGGCAGCAGTAAAAATTTTCTGATCTGGTTTTGCTGCTCCTACTTCTGTAGAAATAGTAATATCAGAAAAAAAATCTGCTAATTTCAATGCTGCTAAGACTGGGTATAGTCGGGAATCAAAATTAGATAAAACTGCTAACTTGATTCCATTTTCATGCCATTTAGTTAAGGCTGGTTTGACATCAGGATAAACAAACCAAGGGGCACCAGTAGCAAAATAATCGTATAGTTGCCCAAAAAAGCTCCTAAAATTAGAAAACTGCTCGAATACTCCTACTTTTTTATAAGTTTCGGCAGCGACTTGACACCACCATTCAAATTCTAAGTCTAGTATTTTTGCAGATTCTGCTCCAGGAAATGCCATCGGTGGCGCTGCTTTAAAACTATCAAAAAAAGCTTGATTAACGGCAGAGGGAGAAACGTCTACTCCCCACTCAATAGCGAATTTTTGATAAACTTCGCCTACGGTATCGCGTACACCAAACAAGGTACCGACAGCATCAAACAAAATGATTTTAGTCATGTTTTCAGAAGTAATAAGCAAGAAGTAAGAAGTAAGAAGTAATAAGAAAAAACGAATGAGTTATCAGGAGACCTTATAGACCTGATAGTAAATCCTGAATAGGATTAATCATCCAGTTGAAAGCAACTTTAATCTGATGCTCTAAGGTTGGCAATCTATATAGATAAACTAAACGCCTTGCCATATATGCTATTTGACCATCTAGTTTAATGCCTAAACTGGTAAGGGTGGCATTATCAAGTCCCAATGCCATCATTTCACCTAATGCTTGATAACGGAATGGTAATAGAGGTCGTCCAGTTAAAGATGCCCAGATATTCCAGGCGACATAATCTGATTGTTGTATTGCTACTTGAGCAGTGGTAGGAACTTTTTGCCCATCTGCATCTTGGCAGTCTGCTAAATCTCCAATAGCAAATATTTTCTGATTGTCTTGCACTTGTAGAGTTGCACTAGTAATAATTTGTTGACGTTCATTTTTTGTTAATGGTAATGACTCCACTACTGGAGCAACTTTTGTACCAACTGTCCATAAAACGATATCTACGGGGATAGTGTCAACTTGCTCTTGATATTTTAAGGAAATTTGAGTGGCTTCTATTGATTCTACTTCGGTTTCTAAGTCAATCCAAATATTTTTTTCTGACAATGCTTTAGTAGCACTTTCTCGGTTAAAGTCTGGGGATGTTCCCAATATCATGTTATTGCGTTCGACTAGTCTAATTCTACCTTTTTCTTGTAAACGGTCTGCTAATTTACAAGCTAGTTCTACTCCACTATAACCACCACCGATAACAGCAATTCTGATTTTCTCACGCTCAGATGCTTCTAAAACTCGTAATTTTTCTTGAAGACGGTAAGCATCGTTAACTGTCCGGAATGGAATAGCGTATTCGGCAGCACCAGGCACCATTTCTATGGGTGTTTCGCCTCCCATGGCTAAAACGAGACGATGGTAACTGAATGCTTGACCATTTTCTAGTTCCACTTGTTGTTGGTTGAGGTCTATTCCGGAAACAACACCTTGACAAAAGTGAATATCAGTGTTTGCTAATAATTCTTCAAATGGTGGAGCAATTTCCCAGGTTTGCAGTTCCCCGGTGACTAGTTCGTATAATAGTGGGGCAAAAAGAAAGCGATCGCGTTTGTCTATCAAGATTATTTCAGGTTTTTTTGATGACTCCCAGGGAAACTGGATTAAGCGAAGGGCGGTATAAAGTCCGCCAAAACCACCACCGAGAATACAAATGCGTTGAGTTTTTTCAGTCATAGTTAGAGTAGGAAGTTAATTTTAAGTTACTTCTTTATAGGATAGCAATATCGGGAGGAAGAAGGAAGGGAAAGGAAGCAAGAAGGAAATATAAATAATTGTACAGTGGTTTTTATGATTAGTAGAATATAGTAGGGACGTTACATGGAAGGTCTGTAGAAGTCCCTAATTTTGGTTTCCATTGTTAATATAATTATCAAAATGATCAAGTTCAAGGATAAAAGTTTTGATTTCAGCAATTTTTAATAATAAGGATACGAAGTCAATTGGGCAAATAATGCCATAATGTAGGGAATATTATTGATATTGGTAAGGCTAAGCATGGGTAATTTAGTATTAAAATTATGGCTGATTTGAGAAGTTTATGAAGTTAAATAATGGAGAGATAAAACAGATTAGATTTTTTTCTAATATCCATCAGCAAATTTCCTTAATCTTCATCTTCATCTGGGGGTCTAGTAATAATATCAAACAAAATTTTTGCTAAATCATTTTTCTCATCAATTTCTTGAACTTCTTCACTTATTGATTTAGCTTTTACCAAGTCTCCCATCTTTGCTATAATTAATCCTGAAGCAGCATAAGCTGTAATAAATAGATTAATTTGTTGTTCATTTTTCCGGCTAGCTAATATACTTTTTACCTCCTGCCAATCTGAGGGTAAATTTTCTCGTTTTTTGACTTCAGCCATTACTTTGTGTGCCAATTTAAGGGACATTTTCATGTTGTTTTTATAGAAAAAATAACGATAAGCACCTATCAAAATATCTAGATTTCCATCAGTCTTAGCTAAAGCTTGATTAATATAATTTTCTGATGTTTCTGTATCTTCCCAATTTTCGATAGCTAACATCAATAAACTTTTGATTTCTTCAGGCACATCATACCAGGAAAACTTATTTTGTTGAACTTGCATTTGTTTCAGATAAATAAGATAAATAATATAGATAATAATTACCTTAAACTAGAAAAAATTGAAAATCTGCTAATCTTAATAAGATTTTTATTTCTGTAGGTTGGGTTGAACTTAAAAAACCCTACAGATAGATAGGAATAGGCAAATGCCTGAGGACATTTTTCTTTTGCCTATTCTCTATTCTCTATTCTTTTCCCACCTAAATTCCTCACTCCAAAACAAAGGATGTAATGCTATGGTTCAAATGAACAAAGTCATTTCATCAAGCATAATGCTCCAATACTTCCTTGGGCAGGAAATTATAACTAATTTTGCTTGAAGCTCATTTGGGTTTTCTGTCTGCACTTCCAAGGTTTGCCTGTCCGAAACTTTTTGGCTCAGGACTTACGCAGCAACCCTATATATAGCGTAGTTTTCGGAATTATTTCAGATATTACCCATACAATTAGTGTCTTGGCGTAAGTCCTGTATACTGAAGATGTTTCCATATTAAGACTAACTCTAATATCTAAAATTAGTATGTTTATTCCTATAGGTTTTGAACAAAAATCAATTGTCACTTTCCAAGGTCGTATGGTTTACTACACCAATGACAAAACACCCTGGAAAACTGAGAATGACAAAAACGACTTACCGACTTTGGTATTCTTTCACGGTTTTGGTGGGGGTTCATCTGCCTATGAATGGTCGAAGGTTTACCCTGCTTTGGCCTCAGAGTACCGTATCCTCGCTCCTGACTTAATTGGGTGGGGGCGTTCGGAACATCAGGCATTAGATTATAAAGTAGAGGACTATATTACAACAATTATCGAGTTTTTAGAACAAACTTGTCAAGCTCCTACCAGAGTTATTGCCTCTTCCTTGACTGCAGCAATAATGGTGAGAGTAGCGATCGCTCGTCCAGAATTATTCAAGTCTCTAATATTGACAACTCCTGCAGGTCTATCCGAATTCGGCGCAAATTACACCCGTAGCTTTTTTGCTCAACTAGTAAGTACGCCTATACTAGATCGTTTTATTTATAATGCTGGGGTTGCAACTTCAGGAGGAATTAGAAATTTTCTAGAAACCAGACAATTTGCTAATCCTACTTTAATTTATAATGAAATTGTGGAGGCATATTTAGAGTCAGCAATTCAACCAAATGCTGAATATGCTACTTTATCTTTTGTGCGGGGAGATTTGTGTTTTGACCTATCTTTATATATAAATCAATTAACAATTCCTACGGCAATTATTTGGGGTAAAAAATCCCAGTTTACTAGTCCAGAAATAGGTCAACGTTTAGCTGATTTGAACCGTCAAGCTGTGGTGATTTTTCAAACATTAGATAATGTGGGTTTAACTCCTCAACTGGAAGTTCCGGCGGTGACTATTGGGTTGATTAAAAAGTTTTTGAAACAGTTAGATGAAGTTCCGGTTAGTATTGTCTAAGTATTTCAATAAAATATTTTTTCAGTGATTAAACTAATAGGTTTCTCTGCTTAAATATCCGGTATTATTCTTTGTGTATTCAATTAAATTTAAATTTTCAGATAGCCTTTTGCTACCTATTTTTTTAACATAAAATCACAGAAATTAATTATGATGTAGGAATGTTGCATCCAACATTTCTACAAAGTTATTTTTGTCCAAAAAAACTTCTCTTTTTCAACTTCTGAATTTGGCTGGAAAATAGGCTAGGAACTTATATTTTACAATCCCTAAAATCTTCAATATTTATGGCACTTTCTTCGACGCCCTGCAATGTAATTGAAAGTTGGTTGGCACTAATTCGAGTATCATTACCTATTTGAGAAATAGTTAACTGCTGGAAACTTAAACCATCACCTAAACCAATAACATCTATTCCATCTTCAAAATCAGTAATAATATTGTTCCCATCATTAGACCTGAAATGAAAGTTATCGCCACCAACTCCACCAATGAGAATATCATCGCCAAAATCACCGTATATCAGGTCTGCTCCTGCACCACCATTGACGATGTCGTTACCCTTGCCTCCACAAAGCATATCATTGCCCTCGTTACCAAAAACAATATCATCACTGCGGTTGCTATATATTAAGTCGTTAGTGACAGAGCCAATTAAATTATCCTTTTCATTAGTAGCAATAATAGTATTGGGAGTAATTACTCCTTGAGTTTTTTCCCAAACATGTTCTGCGACTTCTCGCCCTAGTGCCCTCCCATTGAGATCCCCATCTTCAAAGTGGATACCGCCGTAAATACGAGATATACCAGCCTGATCAGAAGCTTCGCTAAAAGTATTCCACTCAAGAGTTACAGGCACTTTAGGTGTGATACCTGGTTCAAAAACAGACTCGCCTACCTCAAAAGTTATGCCACCACCAAAATCATCGCTACCAGTAAACCGTTTGAGAATTTCAGCTCCTGCAGCACTGAAACTGCTATGACCTGATATATACTCAGCAAAAGGAGGTGAAGGCTCCTCTCCAGGGGCTTGATAAGTAAGGAAATTAGTTGCAAGAATAGTTGCAGTTCCTTCTGTAGGATCCTTCCAACTATCAATAGCAAAACCACCAAGCTCTGGATTAAATTCTCCAATTAAACCTTGTGCTCCGAGTTCCCGTACTACTCGCACGGGACGAGCATAGTCGTAGAAAACTTTAGATCCCCAGGCAGCAATGCCAGCATCAAATAATGCATTGCCCAAACTAAAGAAGAGTTTCACATCTTCATCTAAAGTATGATTATCTCTGGCTGAGATAAATTCTCCAAAATTCATCCAGGTTCCCGGAGGGTAAGATGTACCATGGCCGTCTTCCCAAAATTCAGCAATTAATTTTTGCTCATCAGTTAAGTTGGCGCGAACGTTGGCAATATTTTCTGCTTGTGCGATAAATTCAGGGTTGATAATAGTTCCAACAATATCTTTGCTAATTGCGACAACAGAGCCATCTGGTAATGTAATTGTACTTGCATCTAAGTCAACCTCGCCATCTACAAGCAAGAATGGTTTTGGTGGTTGGGGTCGTATTTTTTCAACTGATATAGAACTGAAGGGGATGACTTTTCCCCATTGAGGTGTGAGGAATGTTTGTATTCGATCTTCTTCACCGGGCTCGGCATCAATGGGAACTGGTTCTGGGGTCCAGCGCTCTATATTAATGGAACTTCCTGGAAAATTAATAGGTTCATAGCTGCTAATATCAGAATAGGGGGTACCGTCGCCATTGGGATCATCCCCGAGTTGATTTGAACCGTCGTTGGACCGGAATCTTAATAGTGCTTCGGCAGAGACGTTACCAATACCAGCAGGGGTAGTAGTATCAGTAGTAGTATTGTTGGTTTCTAGGTCTAATTTGACCATTAATTCATTGAAAGTTTCTACTTGAGCGGGGAATAATTCTGACAATACCCGGTAAGCAGCAAAACTCATGGCTTGAGTTTTATTAAAGTTGGTGTTTTCGGATAGGGGGCGTTGTAAGTCATCTCCCAACTGAGTTCCTATAGCTAATGGATCATAGGCACTCCAGGCATCATACATGGCTGTATGTACCATTGCATAAGCACGAGAGGCAATGGTTGGACCGGAGACGGAGTTTATGACTGCTTCTTGGGCTAGTTCATCCCATAGTCGTGAAATAGTAGGCAAAGGATTTTCAGGTGTGACAACTGGGACTTCAGGGTTGAGGATAGGATGTATATGGTTAAATTTTCCATGATTCGGAATTGGCTGTTGTTGTAAGGGTGACTCCATGATTTTGTTTTTAGTATAAAGAATAAATGATTTTAATTAGGGCTTGCAGTTCAGAATGTTTGAAAGCTTGCTATTAACACCTTTTATATTACAATAATATTATTTCCGGTTCAATAGTTACAGTTTTGGGAAAAAAGCCAGAAAACATAAGAAAACTAAGGGCTGGGGTGTGTTTGCAAATTCTAAAGTAAAACTGTATTTTTTTTTGTATACAATAATTACATTGGTTTCTGAGTCAATATTAATTTTTGCTAAGTTTGAGGGGATATAGGAACTTGATCAAATATGGTTGACGCAAAATTATGGTGAAACGATGGCGAAAGGAGAATAAGTTGTTTGTTATTGTTCAGAAGAACGACTGAATGAAATTATTGAGCATGATCAGGAAAATGGGGTGAATATTTTTAATCCTCATACCTATATTTTGGGAGATGGAGCTATGAAAACTATTGATTTTGAACAGTTAGAATTTAAGCAAAAAGTAGACTGTTATGGTTTATTAAATTCTGGCAAAAAGGCTTGGTTGGAGACCATCGAAAAAAATATTAGAGTTTTGCGATCGCAACTTTTGCAGTTATGAGGTACATTTGCGACTTGCCTAAATTTCTTTTCAAAAGGGGAACTTTTTGTGGGCTCCCCCGCTTCTGATAGCAGTTGTCCGGCACGGTAGACCACTGTAGGGAGGTTCCATGGAATGTCTCTACAAGGTTTTGCTTATGGCCATGTAGTTCATCAATTAAGTAGGGCTCTCAGGAAATATCACAGCCTTATTTTGATCAAAATAAGTTGGTTTTACCTATGTCTGCTTTAGTGGCATCAGGATCAAAATAGAACTTGATGAATACTATCAACAACCCCCTCGATAAAATTTACTGCATCATTAACCATATCTTCATCTATAGGCCAACGCTCTCCTATATTATAGCTAGGATCTATGTCAGCTTCATGAGCAATTTTATTCCTACGTTCTACTATAAAACTAAGCTGTTCTTTAATTTGTTTGATATCTTCTGACTTAGGTTTACCCATTTGAGCACCAACTTCGTCCCATAATTTTTTGTCTGAAATAAGTCTAATCCCATCAGCTATTTTATCTGGTTGCTGAAAACTCTTGTATCCAAGACTTTTGCGAATTTCCTGCTCTAGCCAAGAATTACCATTTAACTTATTAAGCATCATATCAGAAATAGGTTGAGTTAGAGATTTCACTGTATGAGACTGCTGTAGAAACTCATCACCATAGTTTTGTAGAAACTCATCTTCCAGCCAAGATCCGATATCTATCGCTAGCATTCGGTCTTGACGAGCAGCACCAAGGGAAACTTGAAAGCGAGCAAAAGCTGATTGTTTGCTAGACTGAGGTTCAGAACGTCGGCCTTGATAAATTTCCAACATTCCTAAAGTCACGACTTCGTGAATATAGTAGTCTAAAGCGCTGACTGCAAGAACTAAAGCTGCTCTGAGAATATCTGATAGATATAAAGTATTAGTAGCTTGAGTTTTGAGTGAATTGTGAAGGGCTATCAATTCTCGAACGCGATGAATGCTAATATTAAACTGATTGAGTACTGACTGCATGGGAAGTGGTTAGTCCAATAATTTTTTCTGCCAGTTGTGAAAAGGTTTCTCGAAATTCTTTTTGTTTGTTTTGATTATTCCGCAAAACAACTCCTGTTTGGCCTAACTGTTCAGGTGTCAGAGCATAAACTGGTGTTCGGTGTTCTTGAGATAGTGCAATTAGACTATTGAAGTTAGAAATTTTTGTTAAGGTGTAATTATCTTCTATTCCTTGACTACGATAAACTGTTTTTTCTAACAACATTTGATTTTGTTCTAATACTGGAGCTAGTTTATTAGAAACAGTGTTTTGTATTTTCTCAATCCATATTTGAAAAGCAGCAGTTTCTTTCCCACGTATAATTCGATAGTTTTGAACAATAGTTCCGAGAAAACTTAAATTGACATCAGGAAAAGGATAGTTAGCATCTTTGAGAATTGGAAGTGAACTTGCTTTCTTAGCCCAAGCATGCCACTTTGGCATCACTTTTGTTAGAGAGTCAATTGCCATCAAAGAGAAAAAATCAGCAGTAGTAGGAACTAAGAAAAAATTACTGGTCATTAATAAATTCTGATTAATTGAGCCTAAGCTGGGACTCATATCAATTATAATATAGTCAGCGTTATATTTGAGTGCAGTTTTATTAAATAAATCAGTCAAGGCACCTGGTACGTTTTTAAGAGCTGCTATTGAACCACTTAATTCTTGAGCAATACCCAGTGTTACTTCGTATTCGGCAAGTCCAACATGACCAGGTAGTATAAACAATCTTTCCTGACCTATGATCGGAATACAGTCAATTGCTTCAATTGCTCTTGGTTGTGCTTCAAAAGCTGGAGCTAAACCTGTCTTTATATTTGAACCTGTATTATAAATTGTTTCTATTCTTTTTTCGTCGTCCTCAGTTCCTTCTCCCAAGCTGACTCCAGTCAAATTACACTGTGGGTCTGTATCGGCAAGGATAACTGTTTTACCTTTTGAAGCTAACATCCAGCCTAAATTAAAGGCAGTTGTAGTTTTGCTAACTCCACCTTTATGATTAAATAGGGCAATTTTTTGAACCATTGTAAATCACCTTTTCTTCAATACATTTGAGTATACCATGAGGGTAGCACAATAGAGTTGTTGGGAAATCAGGTAAAATAAAGTGCTTGTTGGGTTTTTCTGTAGTTCTACCCAACTTATATTCTGCTAGTAGGTTTGGTTGACGGACAAAACCCCGCCACAATAAAACGTTTTTTACTGTATATAATAATTAGTTGGGAATTTTGAAGCTAGCGGTCATTTTTCCAATTCTCCTTGGCCCAATTCTGAGATAGGTACAAAATATGAATCTGCGTAAAGGTGAAATATTACAATTATATCAACGAGGTAAACGAGAATTTCAAGGGTTTAATCTTAGAGGTCTATCTTTTGAAGGAAAAAATTTGTCTGATGCAGATTTCAGTTTTGCTGATATTCGAGGTACTAATTTTCGTGGGGCCAATCTAACTGGGGCTAGGTTTTGTGGAGCTAAGGCAGGATTACAGAAACGTTGGGTTGTAGTTTTGCTGATCGGTGTTTTTATTTTAGTTGGTATATCGGCTTTTTTGAGTGTATTCACCTTATCCCTGATATCACTAATTTTTGATTCTAGTAGCATAGAAAATCAAGTTACTGGTTGGGTATCCTTAATTGTATTTATTGTATTCTGGATAATGCTTTTTTATAACAGAATAGAAAACGTAGCCGTAGCCGGAGCCGTAGCCGGAGCCGT
>ENA-UENU01000128-UENU01000128.1-marine-metagenome-genome-assembly--contig:-NODE-128-length-19097-cov-161.810795_pt1 | contig 19097 bp, 14 predicted proteins | sample MGYA00237877_ERZ529326 | MGnify/ENA primary metagenome ERZ529326 (study PRJEB26372, sample SAMN05368344) | marine metagenome | biome: cultured habitat; feature: ocean water; material: water; isolation... | reverse complement strand
ACTTATCCCACACTTTACTGACGCACTACCGGAAATTCTATAATGATCCTTTTTGCTAAGAACAGAGTCGACGTCATTTATAATAATGGGCTTTCTTGGACTTCCTAAAACAAAAACCAGATTATTGTAACAATGAATAAGCCAGATCTTTATTACAGATGGACCTATTACAGATAGAAATTTTCATGTTTGCTGAATAGTTGAATAGGAGGGATAACTTCTTAGGTAAATCATAAAAAATAACCTTACTAAGCCCGAACAGCTAATCATTAAAAGCTCAATTAATTAGAAATTTAGCGTTGCATCACTAAGGGATAATTCTGATATCTGTCCAAAAGTTTGATTGATAAACAATTTCAGTTAAGGGCAAATTTAACCATTACCTTTTAGCTATACAACGCTTACGATATAAACTATAGCTTTGATTTTTGCTGATAGCAATCTCTAAAATTCATACTTTTCTCATATTACTTTTGGGATAAAATATTAACTTTTACTTTCTAGCTATGCAACGCTTACAGTATTAACTGTAGCTTTGATTTTTGCTGATAGTAATCTCTAAAGTTCATATTTTTCTCATATTACTTTTGGGACAAAATATTAACTTTTATGTTATATTTATATTATATTTATTTCGTCTGGGAAGATTTAAGATACCCATATACTCCCTCAGTATTAGATTTTTTCTTCCGGTTCCCATGATTGCGATTATACCAATTAATTTCCTAAAGTCAGACTACACATAATTTGATATCTTGGCTTTCAAGCTTTAGGGGTTACTTTAGATAAGTGAAGTTTTAAGTTTATCAAATTCGTATTAAGTATATTTATAAAATCAGTATTTAAATTAGTATTGATAAATATTGCACGGCCTAAGTTTTGGATTCTTTCTTCGAGTTCAGGGTATTGCAATTATACCAATTTTCTGAAGTTAGATTATACATTTGTATTGAGCATATTTATAAAATTAGTATTTAAATTAGTGTTGATAAATATTGCACTGCCTAGGTTTTGGATTTTTTCTTTGATTTCAAGGTATTACAGTTATACTAACTTTATAAAGTAACATTGCACATTACTTAACAGATTTGCTTTCAAACTTGATAGATTACTTCGAAAAGTGAAGCTTTAAGTTTGTCAAATTAGTATAATCATATTTATAAATTTAGTATAAAAAATGATGGTATAGTAGATATGTTCTATCTTCACCCCCCTGCTTCTTAAACAAGTCCGATTTGGAAAATACTATCTGGACTATACATTTGAGTATTTTTGGGGATATCTATTATATCAAATCTGTTGCCTTCGGAGTAATATAATTCCTATCCTCAGTAGGGATAAAAGCTTGCTCGTTTCTAGAATTTCAACTTATTACTTCTCTATATGGAATTATACTAACGCTACCATGTTTAATATTACTTATTCTCTAAACTCCTAAACTCGTAAAACTTTATACCTTATCAATTCCAAAGCGACTCTAATTACTAATTACAACTTGAGGTGCTAATAATAAATTTTCTTCAGATTTGATTAACTGCCCAATACCTAGAAAGTCACCTTTATAATTGTATACTCGGAAATAGTGCTCAGCTTTTTTAGTTTCTATCTGCCATTTTACTTGATAGGGTAAACGTTGACCTTGACACCATCTTTTTGCATCTTCAGTAATTAAGACTATCACTGGTAAATGTGCCAATGCTATTTCTATAGATAAAAGACTAAACTTATTTTCCTGTAGTTGATTTTCCACTTCTGCAAAAGTGAGACTATTTTCCTCAGAAAAACCACTACTTTCTATTCTGGTTAAAGCAGCTAAAGTTCCGCCAATACTTAAAGTTCTACCTAGATCGCGAGCGATCGCTCGAATATAAGTTCCTGTACCACAAGCGATCGCCAAGTCTACTTCTGGAAAATCTCCACTTCGCCAGTCAAGAATTTTTATATTAAACACTTCAACAATACGGGTAGGAACCTCAACTGTTTTTCCCTGACGCGCTAAATCATAAAGTCGCTTTCCTTCTACCTGTATTGCACTATAACTAGGTGGCACTTGCTCTATTTTACCTAGGAAATTTGGTAATACTTTTTCAATATCAGACAACATTAATTCTGGTACTGGTGCAGATTGAACAATTTCTCCCTCTAAGTCATCAGTAGTAGTAATTATACCAAATTTAACTGTACCAAAATAAGCTTTTTCTGAAGGTAGAAACTGTAATAACCTGGTTGCTTTTCCCACTGCAATAGGTAAAACACCAGTAGCAGCAGGGTCAAGAGTTCCTCCATGTCCAACACGCTTGAGACGTAGTAGCTTTCGTACTTTTGCTACACAGTCATGGGAAGTCATGCCCGATGGTTTGTTAAGATTGAGAAATCCTTGCATTATATTGTTATTTCAAACTTAATCTTTTGTGATCATGTTGTCTCAGATAGTTATGAAGTCAAGGTCCTCTTCATCGACTCCAATAACTATTGCCAGAAAATCTTCTGGGTCATTCCTCAACCGAATAACTGTTCCATTTCTTTCACCAACTATTGTGTCCAAAAAATCCAGGTCACTACGTCTCAAACTATCAATTAATCCAATTCTATCACGTTGATCAGTATTATAATCATTAATAATATCTGCTTCTGATTCACTCAGGCCACCTGTACTTTTAGAAATAATGAATAAATCTTTTCCAATACCTCCTATTAAAGTGTCAGAGTCGCGATCGCCTGCTAGAGTGTCATTACCTTCGCTTCCAACTAAGCAGTCATCACCTTTACCACCGTATAAACAATCATCATCTAAACTGCCAAAAAGAGTATCATTCCCCCTATTTCCATAAAGTGTGTCTTGATCATCATCTCCATCTAAAAAGTCATTATCTTTACCACCCCACAATATATCTTGGTCCTCATTCCCTAACAAAGAATCCTTTCCTTGATTACCAAATAGGGAATCATCGCCGCTTCTTCCCAAAAGTGTATCACTACCCTCGTTGCCATAAATTATATCTCTTCCACCTCTGCCGTCTATAGAGTCTCTACCCTTAAGTCCGCTAATTGAATCTGATCCTGCTGAACCAATGGTCTCATCATCTTCATCTGTTAGGAGTTTGAACGAACCCCCAGAACCTTCACTAGTATTACCTTTAGTATTATTCAGAAGTGGCCTAAAAAGATCAACTGTAGTACCAATAAAAATACCTTCTTCTGTTGCAGTCACCATAAAGCTTTTCTAAATAACTTTTTTGTCCAATGAAATTAGTATTTACATATTTTTCATTATATTTTTTTATTAGTGGATGTTAAGTCTGATTAATTTCAATGTCCACAAATTATTGAATTCAGTCTATTATAGAGTTATTCATTCAATTTAGAAGATTGGTAGATACCAAAAAACTTTTTAAGCGAAAATTTTTGCCTTTTGACTTTTATTTTTTGCCTAACTAAAAATTTGGGTCTCAAGGCTTTTTTGTTAAGGCGGTAAAAAAAGAATATTGTATATCTTCTTGCCTCCCTATTGTAAAAGACCCTGATAACTAATAACTGTTAACTGATAATTGAAACTATCCCTAACAATACATACTCTTAATTTTGACGATGCCATAAATTTTTGTTAATTTTAAACTAAGTATACAATAAAATATTCAAACTAAAAAAAAGAATTTGTTGATATTTAGACTGGCTACTCAATGAATAATTAATTGTAAAAGCAAGTTCTAATCAATTAATAATAGCTAACTGCTAAAGCTCAAGCTATCAGGATAACACTTAATACTGGAGTGCAAAAAAATAGTAATGTTTAATTCAACACAAATCTTAATAGAGACTTTTGTCAAAGAGCTACAAGCAGGATACCATCGTACCTATGGTGGCTTTAAACCAGACTATCCAGAAATTATTGCCTGGGCCGGAAATATGGCTTTGGAAAACATCGCTAATTGTGACGCATTATATCATAATATTGAACACACAATGTTAGTTACTCTTGTGGGGCAAGAAATTTTGCGGGGTAAGCACATTCGAGAAGGTGGTGTTTCTCCAGAAGATTGGTTACATTATATTATTTCTTTATTGTGTCATGATATTGGTTATACTAAAGGACTATGTAGAGAAGACCAAGAATTATTAGGTCTATATGCTACTGGAATAGATGGTGGGATGGTATCTTTGGCAGATGGTAGTACGGCGGCTAGTTTAACACCTTATCATGTTGACCGGGGTAAATTAGCAATAGATGAACGTTTTGGTGGTCATCGATTAATTGATGCAGCTCAAATTAAACGTAATATTGAATTAACTCGTTTTCCTGTTCCAGAAGCAGAAACTTATCAAGATAGAAATAATTTTTCTGGGTTATCAAGGGCTGCAGATTTAATTGGTCAATTAAGTGACCCTAATTATTTGCTCAAAATTAGTGCTTTGTTTTATGAGTTTGAAGAAGTAGGTACTAATAAAATTTTAGGTTATAAATGTCCTGGAGATCTCCGACGCAGTTACGCGAAATTTTACTGGAATGGAGTTTATCCCTATATTCCTGCTGCTCTTAGTTATTTGGAATTAACTCAAAGTGGAAAACAAATTATTGCTAATCTCTATGCAAATGTATTTCAAATAGAACATGGACCTCAAACAAAACTTCATAGTACAACATCAGAAAATGATGATTATCAAAGTCACCATAATGGAGATTTCAAAATTGAACTGCCAACTATAGAAAAGAAATTTAGTGATTTTTTAGATTTAAATTTATAAGTAGATATAGGCAGCAATTTAAGAATCATATAAATCAATTTATACCATTTATATATGATGTATTTTGAGTGAAATTATTAAGTAATTTCATTGCTTAATTAGCAATTAGCTTCTAAGCTCTTTTATAACTATTAAATTAAGATAATTTAATAGTTAAATAACTGGAATTTACTGTATATTTTCCCCTATGATTTTAAGCTAGGTTCTATCTACTCGAAAATTGAGGCAAGGAAATAATAGATTGTGGCAAAATTAACACTAGAAGTTGAGCAATACACTCAAAACTTAAGGGAAAAACTTCAAGAAGCTGGTTATTCTTACTATGTTCTTGATCAACCAATTATGGAAGATGCTGTTTATGATCACCTACTTCGAGAGTTACAGGAATTAGAAAGTCAATATCCTCAATTAATTGTTTCAGATAGTCCTACTCAAAGAGTGGGAGAAAAGCCAGCAACTAAATTTGTATCAGTTAAACATAATATTCCCCTTTATAGTCTGGAAAATGCTTTTAATATTCAGGAATTAAAAAGTTGGCAAGAACGTTGGCAGCGTCAAACACTTCTTGAAAATCAAAGGTTAACTCTCCCCCTAAGGGGGGAAGTCAAAATTAAAAACTCTATTGATGAGTCAGATAATTTCTCTACAGTTAATTCTTTAGCTCCAGTAATTACTGGTTCTAATTTTGATGAAATAGATTTAGCAAGTGTAGATTATATTTGTGAATTAAAAATTGATGGTTCTGCTTTGGCTTTAACTTATGAAAATGGTTTATTAGTACGAGGTGCTACTCGCGGTGATGGAATTATGGGGGAAGATATTACTCAAAATGTTAAGACAATTAATAGTATTCCCTTAAAACTTAAAGTTGATAATCCACCTTTATTAGTAGAAGTTAGGGGAGAAGCTTTTTTATCAATAAATGTATTTGAAAATATTAATGCTGAAAGAGAAAAAATTGGAGAGATTATATTTGCAAATCCACGGAATGCAGCAGCAGGTACTTTAAGACAATTAGACTCAAAAATAGTAGCCAAACGTCGCCTAGATTTTTTTGCTTATACACTTTATTTAGAAGAAAATGAATCGAATTTTTTGCAGTTTTATACACAGTCGCAATGTTTAGAGTTACTTAAAAAATTAGGTTTTAAAGTTAATCCTAACGGTCAAGTTTGTAGCTCTTTAAATGAAGTTGAAGCATATTATCAGTACTGGGATAAACAACGAGAAAATCTACCTTATTTAACTGATGGAGTAGTTGTTAAACTTAATTCTTTATCACTACAAGAGAAGTTAGGATTTACTCAAAAGTACCCTCGGTGGGCGATCGCTCTCAAATACCCTGCCGAAGAAATTCCAACCATTGTCCAAGGAGTTACAGTTCAAGTAGGGCGTACTGGGGCCATAACTCCTGTGGCCGAATTAAAACCAGTTCAGTTGGCAGGGACAACTGTACAAAGGGCATCTCTACATAATAGCGATCGCTTGGCAGAATTGGACTTACACATTGGGGATACAGTAATAGTCCGCAAGGCAGGGGAAATTATTCCAGAGGTGGTCAGAGTTTTACCAGAATTACGACCAAAAAAAGCTCAAAGATTTCAAATGCCCACTCATTGTCCAGAATGTAGTCAACCTCTAATTAAACCTAGAAATGAGGCGGTAACTCGATGTATTAATACTTCATGTCCCGCTATTCTTCGGGGATCATTAGCACACTGGGCATCTAGGGCAGCTTTGGATATTAATGGTTTGGGAGAAAAGTTGGTGCAGCAGTTGGTTAATAGTGGTTTGGTTAAGTCTGTGGCAGATTTGTATAATTTGACTATGGAAGATTTGACTTCCCTGGAACGCATGGGGAAAAAGTCGGCGAATAAGTTGATAGAAGCTATGGGGACTTCAAAAGCTCAACCCTGGAGGCGGGTGCTTTATGGTTTGGGTATTCGTCATGTAGGTACGGTGAATGCAGAGTTGTTGACTCAAAAATTTCCGACTGTGGCACAGTTAAGCCAAGCAAAGGCAACTGACATTGAAACAGTGCATGGTATTGGTCCTGAAATTGCTCAATATGTGGAACAGTGGTTTCGGGTACCAGCAAATCAGAATTTAGTTGAACGTCTAAAAATTGCTGGAGTGACAATGGAGACCAAAGACTCTACAAGTGGTATGGCAAAGTTGACGGAAACTGTGCTAGCTATTCAGAATTTAGCTGCACGTCAGAATTTAGTTGCACGTCAGAATTTAGAGAATTTAGTTGAACGTCTAAAAATTGCTGGAGTGACAATGGAGACCAAAGACTCTACAAGTGATGTGGTAGAAGTGCAAAGTGGTTTGTTAAGAGGTAAAACTTTTGTGTTGACGGGAACTTTGCCAACTATGAGGCGAGATGAGGCAAAAAACTTGATTCAAAATGCTGGTGGTAAGGTTACAAGTTCGGTAAGTTCTAAGACTGACTTTATTGTAGTGGGAGAAGATGGAGGCTCTAAGTTAGAGAAGGCAAAAAAATTAGGGGTGAAAGAGTTGAGTGAGTCAGAGTTATTGGAAGCGTTGGCAGTGACTGGGATATAGTATTATATCTAGTTAATAAGGAAGGTAAAAGCTAGAAGGGAAGAAATAGAAAACTCAGTTATTTGAGCTTTTAAATCTTCAAAATAGGTAAACATTTAGCTGATAAGATAGCTGTACTATAATAGTTTGACTTTTGCGCACTATATATCATTTGTAAAATGAGTGGCTGTGGTTATGATAAATTTTGCAAAAATCCTATTTTTTTCTAAAAAAAATCATTTTAAAATCCCAGGAAATTAAACACGCACTTACACAGAATTATTTACAAATCACGGTTTTAAACAAAGATTGGATTTTAGCTTCGCTCAATTTGTAGTTTAATTTTGTTTATGAGGTTAAAATTTAATTTTATCCTCCCGTAATTTCATAACTCTAGCTCAGTATTTGGTATTATTTATCACAACTTAAAGCAATAATTAGATTATTGTCAGAAAAATCCTACCAATAATCCTCTCCGTAATCTTCTATTGCTTGAGGTGGAATTTCTATTGGATGCCATGACAAATTTTTTAATCCAGCTTTTTTGACAGCCTCTTCATAACCAGGCCAATTCCAGCCCCAGCAATCAATTATAAAAGGTAAAGAAGTGTGAAACTCAATTTCATAATAGTAGCCTTGGGAAATTGATTCTTGTTTAGTACCGTTAATCCATATTTAGTAGGATTTGATTGGCTTATCTTAAAATCTGGATGAGTTGTAAAGGCCACAAAACATCCTTCCTCTTCCATATTTTTACAGACACTAACAAGCATAGAGAGCAAATGTTCTGGTTTTGGGGGTAGTTCAGAAGATAAACGGCAGTGATCAGATAATCAGATCAAAACTTTCTATCTGCTCCAATTGTGTCGTATTTTCTAGATGGTATTGAATACCCAGTGGCTTTTCCTTTTTTTGTTTACGTGCCACCTTGAGCATCTCTTCTGAGATATTCACACCAACTACCGTGGTAGCTGCTTGTTGTTTTAATAACTGAGTGTAAAAACCTGTGTTACAGGCAAAATCAAGAATTTTTTTCCCTCTAAACTGCCCAGTAGCTTAAAAAAAGTAAATTTTTTTGAAATTGACAATGTGGCTTAACTGTGGCTTAACTTTTGAATTCTTGGTAAATCGCACCAATATTATTATATTGCTTTTCAATACAACAACAAATTTTTCTATGATAATTACAATAGTATTTTATTTGATTAAAAACCAATTAACATACTTAAGTACAAAAAGCTTTATAATATTTATATTACATTGATAATATATGTATATAGCTTAGGGTTACAGTAAATCAAAACAACAAAGTTAGAGATTGCTTAAATAAATCTACTAGATATTGAATCAACTCGTGTAGAGAAAATAATATATCTACTGTCAAGGATAAGTGTGAATATTGTTGAACTTTTTAATTATTTGATTTAACGGAGACTGAGGTCAAGTATTTTAGGTGGCAAAATAAGATTTATGTTCCCATTATCAACACTACATTTTCAACTCAAAGGAAAAGGTTTTCCTATTCTTTGTCTTCACGGACATCCAGGTAATAGTCAATGTATGTCAGTCTTTACTAACTCTTTGTGCCAAAACTTTCAAACCATTGCTCCAGACTTAAGAGGATATGGGAAAAGTTCTACGAAAACCAACTTTGAAATTACTCAACATTTAATAGACTTAGAAACACTTCTGGAACAACTTCAAATTTCTAGATATTTAATATTAGGATGGTCTTTAGGTGGAATTATTGGCATGGAGTTAGCTCTGAGAAACCCTGAGCAAGTCGCAGGTTTAATTTTAATAGCTACAGCTGCCAGGCCTCGAAGTAATCATCCGCCGATAACTTGGCAGGATAATCTTTATACAGGTTTAGCGGGGGTCATAAATTATTTTTTACCTGGTTGGCAATGGAATATTGATACTTTTGGCAAGCGATCGCTATTTAGATATCTCATCCAACACCATACTCCTGCTACCTATAAATATTTAGCAAAAGAAGCAGTTTCGGCTTATTTACAAACTTCAAGATTTGCTACTAAAGCCTTGAATAAAGCTTTAAGAGGTGGTTATAACAGATTAACTGAGTTAAGCAAGATTCAATCTCCTTGCTTAGTATTAGCTGGGGCAGGCGATCGGCATATTACTCTATCGTCAAGTCAAGAAACTGCCCTTCACCTCAAAAATGCTACTTGGCAATGCTATCCTAACACAGCGCATTTATTTCCTTGGGAAATTCCTCACCAAGTTATAACAGATATCAAAAACTGGGTAGAGTTAGTGTGATTCGTTTGGCCTAAGTCAACCCTAATGGTTTTCGTTTAGACAGCCCTTAAAATGGTAATTATAGTACCTCACGGGATGACAAAGTAGCTGAAGTAGTTAGTCCCAAAATTATAATAAGTGATAAAAATGTTTTTCTTTGTAGTAAAGCAAGATCCCTATGCTTATAATTTCTATTCTACTAGCAAATTTAATTATAATTATTTGATTAGGTAGCATATTACAAGGACTTCCCTATGTCAAAGTTCTAGCTAAATACGTAAATTTTTTGACCAGTGTTGTCGATGAATTTCGTAAATAGCCATACCCGTTGCGACTGATACATTCAAACTTGGTGTACTTCCCGACATTGGTATAGAAACTAAGGCGTCACAATTTTTTTGGATCAGAAGACTTAAACCTTCTCCTTCGCTACCAACGACTAAAACAATAGCTCCAGTGAATTTTACTGTATGGATAGGTTCCCCGTCCTTCGCGACAGTACCATATATCCAAAAACCCTCTTTCTTTAATTCTTCCAAAGCACTATTAAGATTAATAACTCTAGCTACAGGAAAATTTTCTAAGGCTCCTGCAGCAACTTTTGTCACTGTGGAAGTTATTCCTACTGCTCGTCTTTGCGGAATAACTAAACCTTGTATTCCAAGAGCTTCACCAGTGCGAATAATAGCTCCTAAGTTATGGGGATCATTTATCCCATCAGCTACAAGCAATACAGAGCGATCAGTTTTCGATTTTGCTTGAGAAATTAATTCGTGAAGTTCCTTATACTCATAAGGGCATATTTGAGCTACTATACCCTGATGATGTTTTCTCCGGGTAATTTGATCTAGGCGTCTGTCATCTACTTCATCTATAATTGTACCCTTCGTTTTGGCCTCGTTCAGCAATATATGAAACCGGGGATCATATCGCAGAGAAGAAATTATCCAGATGCGGTTTAAATATCGCTCACTTTTGAGGGCAGCTTGTACAGTGTGTCGTCCGTAGATTAGATCCTCATCTTCTTCTTTGACAGTTGGGGAATAATATTTTTTTGATCGCCCATCTTTTAGTTGAATTTGTTTATTTTTTTGAGGTTTTTCTTGAGAATTGAATTTATAATTTTTTGTAGACATAAGTTATTTCAAATTTGCTTTACTACTTATAGTTTTTATTGAATCCCTTTGGGAGATGTTATAGGTAAAAGACAATTGTAGATTAATTATTTCAAATTTGATTTTGATAAGTAACTCATATTTTTGAAAATTTTTTTACTATAAAATTAGCTGCTACTTTTTAGTATTTTATTAACAACAAACTTTAATTTTAAAAGACCAAATCTCTTATGCTAAAATACCTTATCTACTCAAAACTCTAGCAATTAAAGCCATTATTGTTAGTTGGCCATACTCTAAAAATAATAAAAATATATATTAACCTGACTTTTGACTTTAATCTAATTCTATATAGCTTAGTAGTTGATTTAATCTTTGTGGATCGGTCAAATATAGGTACCCAATTAAAGTTTCTAGACTTGTAGCCTGTTGATAAACCTCTGGATCTAATCTTTTTGGTTTCCTAAAAGCAGCATTCCGTCCTCGCTTGAGAATATCTAACTCTACATCAGTGAGGTGAGGTTTTAAGTTATGTAATTGATGAGCTTGACTTTCTGCCCTGACTTGGGACACAACTAATTGATGATAATAACCCGACCGCTTTGGTGGTATCAAATAGTAATTCCGAATATACAGTTCGTAAACTGCATCTCCCAAATAGGCCCAAGCTGACGGTGAAATTTTCTGAACTTCTGCTGACGTTAGGATGATAGGGTTTAACTGCTGCAAAGTAATTATTTTACTATATAAAACTTAAACAATTACGGCAAAATTCGGAAATATCCAATTATGCCAGTGAAAAATGCTTGCTTTATTTTTCAACCAGGAGAGTAGGCTACTTCCGGTTAACAGAAGTAACTTCGGGTAGAGCCTGCCCTGCTAAATTGATTAAGTAACTCGTATTGGGACAAAACTAATGCTACATTCAAGTACCGGTCTATATATTTGTGTATAATCAATTATTCCACAATGAAGACAGTTAAAGATGGGGTCACTTAGCTTTAGTTCTGAGTAAATGATACTGTAATTATGATAAGTTTTGAATAAGGTCAGCTACTGGTCAGCTAACACAACGCTTCGCCCCAGTTAATCTTTTAGTTAATCCTTGTTAAATTCATAGAACCCTTAGCATACTATTGATGGAGCTAACTTTCTATTTTGCATCATGGCTTTGACATTAAAATATTCTAATCTATAAAATATCTAGGCATCTGAATAACATGAGAATGTTACCTGGGGGTCTTCTTTGGGGCATCTGCTTCTTTTCTGAGACACAACGAGTAAAGAACTAATCTTATTTAAACATGGATTGTCGCCCGATGGGTGGGCGAGGCTTTAACCCCAATTTTTCGGTAAATAATTTATAGAGAAAATCTGTCCCTGTATCTTTAAATTTGCCATAAGGTTTAGCGACTCTAACCTGGGATTTTTTATCGTTTAGACTCTTTAGTTTTATTATGATAATAACTTGCTTAACTTTCGCCCTTCGTAGCTCCTCTGAAGCAGGCTATTTCTTAACTGGTTTTTTTTCTGGTTTTAGTGCATCAATTTTATTACTATCGCTCAAAGTAGCAAAAGTTTTAATTCCTCAATTCTATGCCTACTGAATGATTAGTTTGAGCTAAGATTTATGGATTAATTTATACTACAAAACTTAAAAAATGTCTATTAGAAGAGTTTTTAATAATAGTTACTGATGATGCAAGACTCGGTAACTTTCTAAAGCAAAGTATTTTTAGTTTTCCAACTATAGCTAAATAAATCTTACCAACTTTAAACCTCTCTTTTGTCAACCTAGCAGTTTGTATGTGACTTTCAAGTTTAAAACTTATGAGGCTTAATAGCTTTTCCTTTCCTCTTAACTTTGGTTGATTTAAAAAAGTTTTGAGCAGCTTGACTTAAATCATTTAAATATTGCTGGAATGGTATAATAAAAATCTCTGGTCATCATTCTCTATCTTTAGTCCTTTTAGCTCTGAATAATAAACTGTTTTTGTAGCGAGCGAGTTAACAGGTTTTTTCTCTCTTAATTTATAGTTTTATTGACAGAAAGCTAGGGTTTAATTCCAGGAAACACATTTGCGTAATGTTGACACAGAAAAGATAGCAAAATAGCTTTGCACGCTCCGTATTTTTTTCCCTGGTGTTGGATATAATACTATACTCAGATATCCCTTTCATAATTTAACCTTTCAACTAAATATTTATGATTACCTATTTAGTGATAAAACAACTAAAAAGTCGACCTAGAAGGGCGAGGTTTTAGATATTAATTTTTCGGTAAAAGTCTGACTTGCTGTAGTATATTCAACTAATTCAAATAATCGAAAGGTCTTTAATATTGGTATCTTTATTGTCTTACCAGCGTTAAGAGTATTCTGCTTGCTTTTTGACATAGTTAGTAAAGACTGTTTTGACTCCTAAAATGGGTTGATTGTAACTCAAACTAAATTCTTTACTAAACTTATTGATTTTAGTCATGGCTTGAGTGACATTAATCATATTCAAACCATAGTTATAAACAAATCTGGCAGAATCTTCCTAGTAGGCCATCAAAGAGCACTCTTTCTTATTGAGTTTTAACTCAAATTTAAGTGCAAACAATTGAATCACCTCCTAACTACAATTATAAATTTTTTTTACATTAAAATTTTCTCAGATTTTTTTGATTTATTGCCAGAAATTGCCAGGTTAATACTGGCAACCAGCTCCCGTCTAGAGTTTTGTTTTTTGACGGGATATAACACCTATCTAGATTAGATCATCTGTCTTGATCATCTGTCTTTGCCTTGTTCGGGTGAGAGTTCTTGATATCTTCGATAGCTTCTTCTAATGTACTTCGTAAAGACAAAAACTTTTCTAAACGAACCAACTTAACGGTTTGTTTTACACGGGCATTGGAAACTATTTGCAAAGTACCTTCTTTGTCTTTGGTATGCTTTACCAGTTGCACAAGTGCTCCTAACCCAGAGCTATCAACAAAGTCTATCTTGGATAAGTCCAAAATAATATTTTTTGGTCCATTATCAATTTTTGTTTTCAGCGTTTTTGTGAAACTACCTTCTGAGAAAGCATCTAATAACCCTGTTAGGCGGAATAGCTGGTAGTTATCCCTGACTTCGTGAGAGCCTCTCAGGCTAACAGTCAGGTTTAATTGCTTAGGATCAGCAATAACACCCTCCTAGCTTAATTTTACTTAATTCAATACTAATCATACTTCAAAAAGTAAAATATGTCTACTATAAGACTACTTTTTTAATTTGAATATGATTGTGGGAATATCAATAGTCTACCGAAATTTTGGGTGGAAAGCTCCATCCTAGAATGATGGGCTTTGCATTTACTGTCCTAACTAACATGAATAATTGGGTGGATCCAATACTATGAGTGCTAATAATTATTAACAATGCACAGTAAGATTAATTTACTTAGGAAGTATCTTCTAATGCCTACAAGAGCTTTGAAACATTTATGTTAATTGGGTTGTCGGCGCTGACAGAAGTTGGAGTTACTTGGCCTGGAGGTTAGACAACTTATCAGAAATTCGGTTAGGCAGTGGGCTAGTTTTAAACTACAAACTAATCTTATGGTCTAATTTGCCAATACATAATCTAAGTAGGTAAGCACTGAAATTTCTTAATTATATGAAATTTTGTCAGGTAACTACAAGCTCATCTAGGCAGTTGATTTGAGATTAGATTTACTTTTTGTTACATAGTGACAAATTTTAAGGCTTACCTACTTATAGATTTTAATAAGTATAGCCGTACCAGTATATATAAATTTCTATTAATAAATATTATCAAATCAGTAATAGTTAACTAAGCTCAACTCAAAGCTTTAACTTTGCGAGTATCTTTCATTGCTTGAACGAAACGTTCAAACAAATAATCAGCGTCATGAGGGCCGGGACTTGCTTCCGGGTGGTACTGTACTGAGAATAAGGGTAAAGATTTATGCCTTAGACCGGCTACAGTTTGGTCGTTCAAGTTGAGATGGGTAATTTCTAATTCAGCCACTAAAGAATCTGCATTAATGGCAAATCCATGATTTTGACTAGTAATTTCTACTCGTTGTTGCAAACCTGCTGGTTGATTAAGACCCCGATGACCAAATTTTAGCTTAAAAGTGTCTGCTCCCAAGGCTAGACCGAGAACCTGATGTCCCATGCAAATACCAAATACAGGTTTAGATGATTTTAGCAACTCTTTAGTAGTTTCAATACCTTCCCTCACTGCAGAAGGGTCTCCCGGTCCATTAGAAAGGAAAATTCCATCAGGATTATGCTTGAGAATTTCTTCTGGTGGTGTATCGGCAGGAACAACTATGACTTGACAACCATAACTAGCTAAACGTCGAAGGATATTTTTTTTCACTCCAAAGTCAATGGCCACAACTGTAAATTTTTCTCCTGTATTACCAGAGACAGAAAGGTTAAACTCCCAGTCTGGGTTTGTTGGTTCAGACCATTGATAAGTTTCTTTAGTTGTTACTTTCTGAACTAAATTTAATCCTGCCATGCTAGGAGCAAACTGAACTTGTTCTAGCAATTCAGTTGGATTGAGAATTTCTGTAGAAATTGCTCCATTCATTGCTCCTACAGTCCGAATTTTCCGAGTCAAAGCGCGGGTATCTACACCGTAAATTCCTTGAATTTTATGCTCTTGTAGATATTCTGGTAAGGACTTAGTAGAACGCCAGTTACTAGGACGTGGACAAATATTTCGAGCGATCGCACCTTGAATCTGTGGTTTGTTGGACTCTTCATCTTCAGAGTTAACTCCTGTGTTTCCCAACTCTGGGTAGGTAAAAGTAACTATTTGCCCGCAATAACTTGGGTCTGTGAGAACTTCTTGATAACCAGTCATTCCTGTGTTAAATACTACTTCTCCTATGGTGGTTCCGGGAGCACCGAAAGATAAGCCACAGTAAGAGGTTCCATCTGCTAAGACGAGTAAAGCAGGTTGAGCTGAGATTGACATTTTAATTCCTCTATTTAATTAGTATAAAAAAAATCAGATCACTTCAGAATATCTAATTCAGGAACTGAGTTTGAGATTTTAATGATTAGTATAGATAATATCAGTTGAGAATAATATTTAGGTTATTGAGGATATATTATTATCCTGAGAAAAAATGTAGCAGTCACAAGTGAAAATTACACTTATATTTCAAATAAGATAAAATAAGATTAAACTAATTTAATTTAATTAGTAGTCATCGATAAATAGTCATCAAATAAATATTACAGTAAGCAAATAATTAAAGTTATTAAAAAATTTAGTAATTATGATGAATTTTTTTTTACTGCATAACTCTAGTAACAAAAATAATATCAAGTATAAACAACGGTTTAAAACCATTTTTTGGCAAGTACCATCAATGTTGCTGACAAGATTAATTTGTACGGCTACGATCGCTCAAGAACATCCAGGATGCTTTATGGTTGATGAACTTGGAAATAAGAAGGATTTAACAACATCAGTTTGTGGTCTGTTGCAGGAAGAATTACCAGGGGAAGTATCAACTTCAAGTCCAACAGCAGGAATATACCAAATACCAATTAAAGGTCGTCAGGGTGGTACTCTCTTAATTGATGTTACGTTTAATGGTAATCAAACTTATCCAATGGTTTTAGATACCGGAGCTAGTGACACAATTATTACTCAAGAAATGGCAAAAACTTTGAAGGTTATTCCTTATACACAAGAAACTTATTCTATAGCTGATGGTAGCAGTGTAGAAATGGGAGTAGGTTTAGTTCGTTCTATTTCTGCTGGTGGCCTAACATTTAATGAGTTTAATGTTTCGATCGCACCGCCAAATAAAAAAATAGGGCTGCTTGGACAAAGCTTCTTTGGTAATTATGATATGACAATTAAGGCAGATATAGTAGAATTACGGAGACGTTCTAGTAGTTAACTAGACATTATATAACCCCTAACTCCTAAAACTTTTCCCCTATTTTTAGCAGACTCAAATAATTTCAAAAGATTGATAAGAATTGAACTAACTGCTCTAATTTCAACCAAGCTGCACCACTTTGGAGAATATCTTTAGCTTTGCCAATACCTTCTTGATGAGCTTCTAGTGGTACAACGCCCGCTACCTGTAGTGCCAGAGAACTATTCAAAGCCACTACATCTGTTTGTTGAGAAGTTCCTTTACCCTGAAGAACGTTTTTGAGAATTTCGGCGTTTTGCTCTACGTCTCCACCTTGTAAGGTACTTATTGGGGCATAATTTAAGCCTAAATATTGGGGGTTAATTGAGGTGGCTTTTACCTCACCATGAGATAATATGGCTATATCAGTGATGTCGCCTAGACCAGCTTCGTCAAGTTTTTCTCTACCGTGGAGAGCGATCGCATATTCTACTCCTAATATTCCTAAAGCTTGGGCTACTGTTTTTACTAGTGTAGAATTGTATACACCAATAATTTGAGCTTGGGGACGCAAGGGGTTAACTAAAGGACCTAAAAGGTTAAACACGGTTCGTACTTTTAAAGTCCTCCGTAGAGGAACTACACATTTCATTGCTGGATGCCAGCCGGGTGCAAATAGAAAGGTAATTCCTACTTCAGATAATGCAGATATTACTTTTTCTGTGGGTGCATTCAAACGTATTCCTAATGCTTCTAATACGTCAGCAGAACCGACTTTACCTGAAGCAGAACGGTTACCATGTTTGGCTACTGGTACTCCTGCGGCGGCTAGGACAAAAGCAACTGCAGTGGAAATATTGAATGTTGAGGCTCCATCTCCACCAGTACCGCAGGTATCAATGATAGGGTATTGAAAGTTGGTGATGGGAATATTGTTATTATGGTATTCTTTTGTTAAGGATAAAGATTGTAATACTTTTGCCATACCAGCTAATTCTTGAGCAGATACACCTTTGGCTTGTAAGGCTGCTAATATTGCTCCTGATAGAACAGGTGGAATTTCTTCTTGTAGCCATCCTTGCATTAAGTTTGAGGCTTGGGAGGATGATAAAGATTGGCCATCAAGTAATTGCTGTAATAAACTAGGCCATTCGTTTATGGAGGAGTTGTTCATTATTGTAACTTGCTGGTTATAGAAGTACTTAAATATACAGTTGAATATTACGGAAAAATTGGGTTTAAAGCCTCGCCCATAAGCGGGTGACTTTTTAGTTTATTTTTTTCCACTGGTTATGTTATCATGCCTTCTAGTTCACAATAAATATATTAGTCCCAGGTAGACATACCGAGACAAAAAAACGGACAGGTCGGTCAGCAAAAGACTACTGAAAAGGTAACAGCAGCCTGTGATATGTTAACCCGCGGAGGGGCTACAGCTCGGTAGGAGTCTCAGTGCTTTTATGACGGGGAGGATGTGAAAGGACTACGGGTAAAGAATAGGGAGTTTTTTGAAATTAGGGCACAAGCAATGGCTGAGATTCATATGAGGTCTAGGCACTGTTCTGGCCTAGCTATACTTGGGGTCAAAGCTAAATTCTTGTAGGACTTTAAACAATTTCAAAGTTATCGCTGGATAGAAAAGGAAGATTAGCAAAAACAGTTATTTTAGTTTGTTCAATGCCACCTTTTCCGTCTGGATCGAAGAATAATGACCCATCAGTGGTGTAAATAAATCTTTGGTCTGATGTGGTAGCTTTTGCATCTCTTGATCCAATAGAAAATTGGTTACTTAATAATTTACCGGGGTTCAAGCTGTCGAATGTGCGACTGTTAATGACTATAGTTTCGTTTAAAGCGTTAAAATCTGTAATTTTGTCTATGCCGTCTTTGGGAGATTCAAAGAAGAAGCGATCGACTCCACTGCCACCTGTGAGAATATCTTTGCCTTTACCACCAACTAATATGTCGTTTCCACTACTTCCAATTAGTCTATAGTTCAATAATTTTAGATATTGGCATAGTTCAATAATTTTAGATATTGGCAATGATTAAGTAGGTAAGTAGGAAAATTTACAACTATCTCCCCAGGGAGGGCAAATAAGTCTAAAAAAACAGATAATATCCAGACTTTAGACTAGATAAAGGTTTCGTTACATAGTGATGTTTATTAGTTTTTACTTACTTAATTTTGCTATTTAAGATGTTAATTATAAATATACAAATTGTCAATATCTACATTTTTTTTCTACAAAAAAGGTTGCTAAAATTAGTAGTATTAAAAGCTATTTACTTTTAAAAAAATCTATTTTTAAAATCTATTTTTATCTATCTAAATATAAGTATGATATTTAATTTGCACAAAATACAAATCATATAACATTTGTAGGGGTGAAAAACTGTTACCTTCTAATTTTTATTTGTGATTAAATACAATTTAAGTTGAATAAATAGTCATGCGTAGGGGCGAACGAATCCTTATATTTTTACAGTATCAAAATTTAGGAAAAATGCAAGGCAAATTTCTTTATTTTTTTTGAGCTTCAGAAA